>JAEEGI010005364.1_pt1 | contig 29533 bp, 13 predicted proteins | sample 8958751 | NCBI WGS metagenome assembly JAEEGI01 (sample SAMN16246545, study PRJNA631951) | gut metagenome | biome: gut microbiome; feature: rumen; material: KS-attached | host: Bos | place: Iran: Karaj | collected 2018-10 | reverse complement strand
AGGGGTGGTTTGTCGGAGATGTCCCAACCTACTTCCAAAGTCCCGAAAGGACGACGGAACTCGGGATCAAACGGACCTACTTCGCAACGAAACCATGTCTTTTTCCATCCGCACAGCACGAAAAAAAACTCCGCAGAAGATATATTCTAAGGAATCAAGGAATGGCTGCGCGCAGCTTCCTAAATTCCCAGATTCCTTAGACAATAATATTCTACGGAGGCATGAAGATAAGGAGAAGCACTGCGCAGCCCCTCCTAAACTCCTAAACTCCGTAGAAAAAAAATTCCGTAGAGTTTAACACGAATGTCCACGCGCCCGGTCTTTGTCATTGAGGAGGGCGATATCAATATAATCGTCATGATTTTAAAAATACCCTCTCGTTTTGTTGCGTATTTAAGAAACATTCCTTACCTTTGCACCAGAAATCAAATAAAATGGAACAGACAGTATTTGAACTGGATTTGCTGGAAGAAGCCCGAGACTTCCTGAAATCCCTGTCTAAAGAGATTCGGGGCAAGATAGGATTCAATATCCGTCGGGTTCAGAAAGGTGAGCGCGACAACGAACTCTTCAAGAAGCTCGACGGCACGGAGATATGGGAGTTTCGTACACTCTATAACAAAACATATTACAGGTTGTTCGCCTTTTGGGATAAGGACGTAAACACGTTAGTCGTTGCCACTCATGGCATTGTCAAGAAGTCGCAAAAGACACCAAAGAGCGATATTGTAAAGGCAGAAGGAATAAGAAAACAGTATTTTGACAATAAAAACAAGAAGAAATGAAACAGGTAGGAGACATGAAGGTTTATAACTTCGAGGAATTGCTGGAAGAGGATTACGGCAAGGTCGGAACGCCAGAGCGCGACGAATTTGAGCGCCGTGTAGATGAATCCGTTCAGGCCTATCGCGTCGGTGAGGCCATCAGGCGGGCAAGAGTGGCCCAGAAACTCACTCAGGCTGAACTGGGCGAGAAAATGGGCGTGCAGCGTGCACAGGTATGCCGTTTGGAGAGTGGCAAGAGCATTACCCTTACTTCCATGATGCGAGCCTTCCGAGCACTCGGTGTACAAATAACATTAGAGATGAAGGGTATAGGCAAAGTGGCACTATAATCACAAATGACGACATACATCCGACCGTAAACAACAAGAAATACAGAATAAAGGAACAATGAAAATGAAGGAAACAACGACAAGACTTACATCCTCCACATACCTGGGGCTGCAATCGTTTAAGAGCGCTTGGCAGCGCCTGAGTATGATGCTGCTCACAGTACTCATGGCCTTCGCAGGAGCACAGACGGCGGGGGCGCACACTCGTAATGGCCTTCGCAGGAGCGCAGACGGCGTGGGCGACAACGGCTGAGGCACCCCGGGAGGCCGGCGAGGTCACGGCGGTGTCTGTCAGCGATACCAGTCTGTTTTCTGCGTCCAATGAGACCGGCGAATGGATTGTCACCGCGCATCAGGCGATGGATACGGCTTTTCGTGTGTGTATTCATCAGCAATAACGAAACGCCCGCCGAGCAGCTCCCCTCCACTCCCCACCCCTCTAAGGGGCGGGGTGGCCGAAAGGCCGGGGCGGGGTGTATGGGGCCGGGGGCGGGGTCAGAAACAGCGAACAACAATAAAACAACAAAGTATATGAAACCACATCAACCAAACACATTCATTTCCCGGGCGGCCGCGATGCTGCTCACAGTAATCATGGCCTTCGCAGGAGCGCAGACGGCGGGGGCGCAAAAACCGTGCGTCGTCACGTTCGACATCAGCGGCGAGGGCACGGTCGAGTTCGGTGGTGGCTCCGTCACGAACTATGGCTCGTCCATTCAGGTTGATCGTGATCTGACGAGTAATGCTATGTTCGAAATGGCCCTCTTGCCCGATGAAGGCTATTACGTGTCGAGCGCCACCTATCAGTTGTTCAAGTACAATTACGATAATTCATTTACTCTTATTACGAGTGGAGACCTGAGTAATGATGAAGGTAACAATTGGTCTTTCGTAATTAATGAATATCCTTACGACAATTCTAATTCATTCCCGCTCATCGTCGTGCACATCGTCTTCAGTCAGTGCAAAAAAATCACGTTCGACATCAGCGGCGAGGGCACGGTCGAGTTACAGGGGGAAGAACAATGGCTGGAGGTAACGAACGGCCAGACCATAGATTGCAGTATTCCGTATGACAGAGATTTGACCATCACGCCCGAGACAGGCTATGTCGTGTCGAGCGTTACTTATGATGCTACAGATGGGCTAAGCATTGACCTGAACCAAGATGATGATTTCCAGTGGAGTTTACATATTGATTCGTATGAAGGCTCTGAAACGCCGACCATCACCGTGCACATCGTCTTCGGTCTTGCGGGCGGAGCGGACGAGGCTTCTGCCGTGGCGCTGACGGCGGACAATGATTTGAGCCACCTGATTGGCGGATGGTACAAGGTGGAGAGCGACCTCGCCCTCGGCCACACCGTGAATCTCCACGGCGATACCCACATTATCATTGCCAGCGGCAAGACGCTCACCGTCAATACTTCCGACGAGTATGGCATTTCAGGCTCCGCGCTCACCGTCAGCGGCGAGGGCACGCTCGCTGTCTCGGCAAATAGAGCCATATATGTTGACAACTACACGCAGATGGGCTGCGCCGTCACGCTGAGCGGCGACACTGATGGATTAACTGCCGAGAACAATGTCAGCATCAGCGGCGGCTCGCTCACCACGAGCGGGGCAATCATCGGCATAGATACAAATAATGGGAGCATCACCATCAGCGGCGGCACCGTCAGCAGCTCGGGTGATAGCGCCGGACTGTTTGCTGGCGGCGACGTGAGCATCACGGGCGGTACGGTGAGCGCCAGCGGCAATAATTATGGCATCAGGGGCTATTCAGTGAGCATCACGGGCGGCCAGGTGACCGCCAGCAGCGGAGGCATCTATAGCACTTATTGCGACATCACGCTGGGCTGGACCTCTGCCACCGACTACATCACGGCCAGCGGCTACGTTTTGCAAAACGACGGCTATCATGTGAAGATTGCCGACGGGCAGACGCTCTACGGCGGCTTCCCCTCAGCCTCCTTCACCGGCACCATCGGCGACCCGTCGGCGCTCAACGGCAAGACCCTGCGCCCCAGCGCTGCCGTCACGGAAAGCGGCACCAACGAGTACACCATCTTGAGCGCCGCAGGCTGGGACGCGTTCTGCGACCGGCTGGCTGCCGACGACGGCAAGGCTTTCTTCAGCGGCAAGACCGTGAAGCTGGGCGCCGACATCACCGTCAGCCGCATGGCGGGCGCGAGCCAACACGACTTCATGGGCAAGTTCGACGGACAGGAGCACACGCTGACCTTCAACTACAACACCGGCACAGACGATGCCGCGCCCTTCCGCTACGTGGAGGACGGCTGCGTGATTGAGAACCTACGCGTCTGCGGCACCATCGAGACCTCGGCCAAGTTCGCCGCCGGACTCGTCGCCCACCAGTACGGCAACGTCACCATCCGCAACTGCCGCTCGAGCGTCACCATCAAGAGCAGCGTCAGCAGCGGCAACGGCGACGGCACCCACGGCGGATTCGTCGCCCAGAACCACAACGCGGGCGACATCACCTTCGAGGGCTGCCTCTTCGACGGCAAGCTGCTCACAACCGGCAGCACCGCCACCACCCGCTGCGGCGGCTTCGTAGGCTGGCGCTCCAACAACGAGGGAGCCGTCATCAAAGTCAAGAACTCGCTCTACGCCCCCGCCGCACTTGAAGTGGGCGAGATATGGATAAGCACCACCGAGAGCGCCACCTTCGTGCGCGACGGCATCGCCAGCGACATCACCAACAGCTACTACACCAGCGACTTCAACGACGGCTCCTCGTTCACCGGCCAGGGCAAGCAGCTCCGCAGCATCGCCGCGGGCGAGGGCGTCACCCTCGGCCACGCCGGAGTGGCCACCGAGTACAGCGTCAGCGGCATCACCGCCTACAAGGCATCCGAAGCCAGCGGCGACGACGACCCCTTCATCGCCGGTATCATATATAATAATGTGCTCTACGCCGGCAGCGGCGACGCCGTGAGCCTGACGCTCGGGAACAGCGCCACACCAGCCGCCGACGCGCCCGCAGGCTACCAGTACAGCGGCGACTACAGCGCCACAGGCGGCGCAACGCTCAGCGGCTCGACGCTCACCATGGCCGACGACAACGTCACCGTCAGCTTCACGCCCGGCGAGCTGCGCAGCACCCACCAGGCCGTCCTCGTCAGCTACATCGACGCCGACGGCCAGCCCGCCAGCCACAATGCCATCGCCCTCGACGGCACGGAGGGCAGCCTCGGCCAGGGCGGACAGGAGACGTGGTACTTCGTCGGCGCCGACATCAGCTACGGCGACGAGATTGACTGCTACGGCATCGTTAACATCATCCTCTGCGACGGCAAGACCATGACCGTGAGCAGCGGAAGCTATGGCATCTATGGATCCAACGGGGCGCTGATCATCTACGGCCAGACCCTCGGCACCGGCATCCTCAACGCCACCTGCACCAACTACGGCATCTTCTATTACAGCGGCAGTGTCGTCATCCGCGGCGGCACCGTCAACGCCACCAGCACCAACAGCGCTGGCATCTATGCCGACAGCAGCGTCTTAATCACTGGCGGCACCGTCAACGCCACCGTCAACAACAACGATGGCATCTATGCCTACAGCAGCGTCATAATCACTGGCGGCAAGGTCACCGCCACCGGCAGCGAATACAGCGTTGGCATCAATGCCGAACGCGACATCACCATCACCGGCGGCCAGGTCACCGCCACCAGCACCAACGGCAATGGCATCAATGCCGACCGCGACATCACCATCACCGGCGGCCAGGTCAACGCCACCAGCACCAACGGCAATGGCATCTTTGCCGGCGGGGACATCACCCTCGGCTGGACCAGCGCCTCCGACTTCATCAAGGCCAGCAGCTACTACTTAGACAACAGCAACCGCACTGTCAGCATCGCCAGCGGCCAGAGCCTCTATAACGGCAGCGAAGTCCTCGGCAGCGGCACCGTCGACGACTATGCGTCCAAGCTCGACGGCAAGACGCTCGTCCCCTACATCGAGAGCACCACCGACGACGGCACCGCCATCCTCTATGACAACGACGCCGGACTGCCCGACGGCCACCGCAACGCCGACCGCATCGCCACCCTCGCCGCCGACGGCACCGCCCACGACATCATGCTCATGGGCCGCACCCTCTACAAGGACGGCGGCTGGAACACGCTCTGCCTGCCCTTCACCATCGACGACATCCAGGCCGACGGCTGTCCCCTCAACGGCGCCACCGTGCGCCAGCTCAGCAAGGCCTACGTCACCGGCACCACCCTCACGCTGAACTTCAGCGACCCGACCACGACGATGGCAGCCGGCACACCCTACATCGTGAAGTGGGACGGCGGCACCGAGGGCGAGTACACCCAGGACCCCGTGTTCCAGGACGTCACCCTGAGCACCGACACCCACGACTACGACACCCAGCCCCTGACCACCCCCGGTAGCGCCACCTACGACCCGGACTTCACCACCGACGCGCGCGTCCGCTTCATCGGCACCTACGACCAGAAGACCATCGACACCGAGGACAAGAGCATCCTCTTCCTCGGCGCGGGTAACAAACTCTACTACCCCGACGGAACGGGCAGCGGCGTGACCATCGGCGCCTTCCGCGCCTACTTCAAGATTGGCGACGGCGAGGCCCTCGCCCGCCAGCTCACGGCGTTCAACATCGACTTCGGCGACGAGACGGGAATAGGTCACACAGAAATCACGGAAATCACAGAAAAGGCTGGCGCATGGTACACCCTCGACGGCGTGCGCCTCGACGGCAAGCCGACGAAGCGCTCGGCCGAAGGACGCTTGCTACCAACGGGACGCAAGAAGGGCCTTTACATCCACGGAGGTAAAAAGGTTGTGGTACCCTAAGGTAAATTCTCGAAAGAGGTATTATGACGATACCTGGTCTATACTTTTGCACGCAAAATTCTGACTAAGAAAAAAAAGACAATAAAATGAATAGAACCATGAACAAGAAGCATGTCTTCGCGCCCTCGGCCTGGAGGCTCGGCGGCGCAGTGAGACGGGCAGCCACGATGCTGCTCGTGATGATGCTCACCGCCATGACGGCATGGGCGCAGCAAGCACTCACCCTGGGCGAGAACCATCTGAACCTGCCGGGTGTGTCGGGAAGTACCGTCGCCTATGATTACACGTTCACACCTCCAGAGGACGGAACCTATCGCATCTGGGCAAACGAAACCAATTGGGAAGGCTACGTCGAAGTTATGGTCATCAATGGTTGGCAAGAAGTCTTTTCTTCAGAGCAAGGTCAAGGGCAATTCGATTGTCAGGGCGAACTATCAGCCTATCAATATAGAGTGACATTTATGGTCACCCAACTCGGCGGCGACATCACGGTGCATATCGAGAAGGTGGACAACTCCACTCCTGAACCCACAGCCCTCTCGGTAGGCGACAACACGGTGGCTTTCGTTGAAGGCAACACCGTCACCCACACATTCACTCCGGCGGAAAGTGGTAGTTACCGCTTCTATAGTACGAGCGACTATAACACCCAAATCACCATTGTGGACGGAGGCAACGAAATAGCTACCGACGAAGACAGCGGTAATGACTTCAACTTCGACTGCACCACAACGCTGACGGGCGGCACGACCTACACGCTGATACTCTATTGCCACAACGCTACCGGCGACGCCACCGTCACCATCGAGAAGGTGAACAATCCCACTCCTCCTACCCCCACAGTCCTCTCGGTGGGCGACAACACGGTGGCTTTCGTTGCGGACAACACCGTCTCCCACACGTTCACCCCGACGGTCAGCGGCAGCTACCACTTCTACTCCACAGGCGACTTTAACGCCAAAATCACCATCAAGGACAGGGGACAAGTGGTTGCCAGCGATGACGACAGCGGCACCGAATTCAATTTCGACTGCACCACAACGCTGATAAGCGGCACGACCTACACGCTGGACTTTTATTCATATTCCAGTTCCGGTAATGCTACCGTTACCATCGAGAAGATTGCGGACGACCACCTCTATCTTGGCACAAACATCGTGAACTTCCAGAATCGGCAGACCACGACGCTTAATTTCACCACCGATAATGTGGGCGGCGACTACCACTTCTACTCCACTGGCTCAAGCGTCAATCCTGAAATCACCATACGCAGGGCGAGCAACAACGCACTGGTAGCCACCGACGACAACAGCGGAACTGGTGACAACTTCGACTGCATCGCTCCCCTGGACTATTCGTCGAACTACAAAGTAGAACTCTACTCCAGCTACGGCTCGGGCGATATGACCATTATCGTAGAGAAGGTGCCCACCCCCGACCCGATAACTGTCTATTTCCTCTGCACCGAAAGTGATTGGACACCTCTCTACATCCGCTACTTCGATTTATCAAACACAGATGGTGTCAAGACGATGGCTAACCTTGGCAACAACGTCTGGGTGGCGGACATTCCCTACTACTCCGCCAGATTCTGGCTCAGTAAGGACAATAGCTACAATGTTGAGACGCGCACCGTCTTCTTTTCGACAAATGCAACCACCTACCCCAGAGACGCATTTAAGCAGAATTCTGGAACTGAGACCTTCGGCAAATACTTCGTTGGCAGTTATGACCCCTTCCTTTTCCTTGCCGACAACGCCAGCAACGCCACCGCCATTACCGACGCTGCTACGAACGGCGGAAGATACGATGTGACGCTACAAGGCCGTACGCTCTTCAAGGACGGCGACTGGAACACGCTCTGCCTGCCCTTCGACCTGGACATCGCCGACAGCCCGCTCGATGGCGACGGCGTGGACGTGCGGACGCTGAGCACGTCGGGCTTCAGCGGCGGCACGCTGACGCTGACGTTCACCAACGCGGGAGCCGTGACCGAGATGGAGGCTGGCAAACCCTACATCATCAAATGGAACAATACGGGCCAGCATCTGACGGAGAACGACCTTGTGTTCACGGGCGTGACGGTGAGCAGCACCGCCGCCGATGTCTCGACCGAGTGGGTAAACTTCTGCGGCACCTACTCGCCCGAGTTCATCTACGAGGACGGCACAGAGAAGCACAACCTCTACCTCGGCGACGACAACAAGCTCTACTACCCGACGGCCACGGACTTCAAGGTGAAGTCCTTCCGCGGCTGGTTCATGCTAAAGAAAGGCCTGACCGCCGGGGAGCCCGCCGGCGTCCGCGCCTTCAACCTTAGCTTCGGCGACGGCTCCGAGGAGACGATTATTAGTCCCGCAGAAATAAAGGAAATAGCAGAAAAGGCTGCCGCGTGGTACACGCTCAGCGGCGTGAAGGTTGACGGTGTAGGGGCAGGCCCCGTGCCAGCCCGCCTCCGCAAGGGTCTGTACATCGTAAACGGTAAAAAGGTTCTTGTCCGCGACAAGCGGTAAACCGAGCGGTGATTAAATAAAGAAAGTATAATCAACAATAGTATTATTTATCAATAGTATTAATTTACAATAGTATTGACTTAAAAAATGAAGAAGATGAAGAAAAGAATCTTTTCAGTGCTGACGGCCTGGAGGCTGGGCGGCGCAAGTGTGAGACGGGCAGCCATGATGCTGCTCCTGTGTGTGTTCACCACGGCGACGGCGTGGGCTGGCGACGTGTATATTAACAACACGTCGACGACCTAATGGACGGACGGCAACACGTACCACCTGACAGCAGGATCCTGGGAATTCACGGAACGCATCATTGTGACGGGTAAGGTGACGCTGGACCTCGGCAACAAAACTGGTAACAATGCTCAAGAGCTCTGTGCAAAAAAAGGCATTGCTTTGAGATTCACTGACAAGAGGCCTGAGCTAACCATCATAGGCGGCAACGGCCAACTCACCATCGATGCTGTGGAGGATGGTTCTAACGGCATTGATTGCTGTTCGGGTATTCTGTATATCAAAGGCGGCATACTGAAAGTCCACGGAGGCCGTGGAGGTGCCGGCATTGGTGGCGAAGGTTCAAGAGTATTCATCTCCGGCGGTACGATAGACGCATGGGGTGGATTAGCCTACGATGATAGTGATGGCAGTGGTATAATATGCCATTATTCCAATGGAAGCGCCATCGGCTGTAACGGTAGTTTTAGTGAGTCAGGTGGATCATATAAAGGATGGGATTCCGTCGGCGGTGAGATTGCCATCAGTGGCGGCACAGTTAATCTTCACGGTGACTTAGGCGACCAACTTCATAGATCAATATTATCGTTATGTGAAAGTATCATAACTATCACTGGCGGAACGGTCAATCAAGACAATGGTCGATTAATTACTTGTCGTCAAATGACGTTGGACTATGATGCAAACAAGAACTTCTCATTCACAATTAATAAAGGGACATACGTACACTTAGGCAAATTGACGCTGACAAAGCCATTCATGGCCAGTGGTACCCGTGTCGATGCGACGGAATCTGCCAACTGGAACGATGTTACCAGCAAGACCCTTACGCCTGTCTCTGATGCAATCTACAGCATCACCTGCAACACCCCCGCGCACGGCACGGTGAAGACGCTTGTCAACGGTGCTGCGACGAGTTCGGCCCTGCAGGGCGATGTGGTGACCGTGGCGGCGACTGCCGACGAGGGCTATCAGACTAACGTGACGGTGACGGGTGCCACGCTAAGCTCCAACAACACCTTCACTATGCCTTCATCGAATGTAAGCGTCAACGCCACCTTCACGGAGAGGACCGAGTTCAACATCGGCTACGAGCTGAACGGCGGCACGCAGAACGCCGGCAACCCCTCGACCTACCAAAGTGCCACGGGCGTGGCCTCGTTTGTTGCTCCCACACGGGCTGGCTACTACTTCGACGGCTGGTACGACAACAACAGCTTCACGGGCAGCCCTGTCACCGGCATCGCGGCAGGAACGAAGGGAGACAAGTGGCTCTTTGCCAAGTGGACCTCGATGAGAATCACCTACACTCTGAACGGCGGCACAGACCCCTACAACCCCTCGACCTATGACAAGGCGACGGGCGTGGCCTCGTTCTACCCCTCCACCCGCGAGGGCTACACCTTCTTAGGATGGTTCAACTGGGATAATGACGTGCAGGTGACCAGCATCCCCGCCGGCACCACAGGCGCTTATTCGCTCTACGCCAAGTGGGAGCGCCAGAAGCTCACCGTGAGCTTCGACGCCAACGGCGGCAGCGGCACGATGGACAACGCCGTGGTGGAATACGGCGCAAGCTATACACTGCCCGCCACATGCGGCTTCACCGCTCCCGCCGGTATGTTGTTCGACTACTGGGAAGTGGACGGCGCGCAGACCACCACGCTGACCAACGTAACGGCCAACAAGACGGTAAAGGCCGTCTGGAAGTGGACGTACTGGGACGTGGCCTTCGACGCCAACGGCCACGGCACGGCGCCCGCCACACAGCAGCACATACAGTACGGCACCAAGGCCACGGAGCCTACAGCCCCAACCACCGACGGCTACACCTTCTGCGGCTGGTACAAGGAGGCTGCGTGCGAGAACCGCTGGGAGTTCACCCGCGAGACCGTCAAGGAGAACGTGACGCTTTATGCCAACTGGCAGCAGAATGTCTATACCGTCAGCTACATCATGAATGGTGGCGAGAACCAGACCAGCAACCCCGTGTCCTTCAGCTACGAAGACGATGACATCGAGCTGGCCGCACCCACCAAGACGGGCTACACCTTCACGGGCTGGACGGGCAGCAACGGCAACACGCCGCAGACGAGCGTCACCATCGCTAACAACTCGAATGAGAACAAGACATTCACGGCCAACTGGCAAGTGAACCAGTACACCATCACCTTCAAGGATGGCGAGCAGACGATGACAACCATCACGCAGGACTATGGCACGGCCATCACCGCCCCTGCAGCCCTGAACAAGCAGTCGCACATCTGGCACCGCTGGAATCCCTGGGTGCCCGAGACCATGCCGGCCGAGGACATGACCATCAATGCCGAGTGGTATGTGCTGACTCACCTCAACCGCGTGGAGCCTACCTGTACGGAGGCCGGCAGCGTGGAGTGCTATGGAGGCTCTTACCTCAATTCCTACGGCTATTTCAGCGAACTTGAGGAAAATGGCATGTACCATTATGCCCAGCTTTCTTGGGCTGATGTAAGAATCGCCCCGACGGGCCACACCTGGGGAGAACCCACATGGAAGTGGGAGTACAACTACAAGGGCCAGCTGACAGCTGTCATCAGGCTGGAGTGCAGCGTGTGCCACTATGTCTCGACGAGCGATACGGCAGACCTCGATGAAACCGTCATCACGGAGCCTTCTGATAATCAGGAAGGCGAAATACAGTACACCGCCACGATTGAGGTTGACGGAACCAATTATACCAGCGGCGCCTACAGCGTAACGATTCCCCGCACGCGCGTCGTGGCCAGGATCGGCGACACGGAGTATCACTATCTGACGGATGCCCTCGAAGCAGCAGGCAACGGCGACGTGGTGACGATTCTTGAAGACATCAACGAGCCGAACACGATGTGTGGAACTTATCCATATTTAAGCAATGAGTTCATCCTCGACCTGAACGGCCATACTGTCACGGTGAAGAGCATCGACATGATGAACAGCCTGACCGTCAAGAACGGTACGCTGAATTGTAAGATGATAAATAGTAACGTGGGTAGTGATAACATCCTGACGCTGAACCATGCGACGCTCAACTGCCCCCAGGGTGAGGATGAATGGGATGCCTCGATTTCCTGGCTGGCAAAATACATTGCCGTGACCAAGGAGAGTACGCTGAACATCGCCGGAAGAGGAGGTTTCGGTAGTAACGATGGTGTCTCTCTGACCATCGACCTCACTTCGAGCGTCGTGCTGACCAACGCCATCATTGGTGGATATAACGGAACCGCTGTGAGGAGCCAGTTCACCATGTATCTGCCGGAAGACTACACGCTGAACGATGACGGCAAGGTGATGTATAACGGCAGCGTTTATACCGGCTCGGTGGAGCTTACCAACAACGCCCTCGTCCTCGCCGACATGAGCAACAACACCCACGTGCTCAGAAGCAAGGAGACCGGCGCATCGGGCATCGTCATGCTTGACGGCCGCACGCTCTTCAAGGATGGCGACTGGAATACGCTGTGCCTGCCGTTCAACGTCACTGGCGCACAGATAGCTGAGACGACGCATCCGCTGTATCAGGCTGACATCAGGGAACTCGACACCGAAACTGCCGTCGACGGCCACAAGACGGGCTTCAGCGGCGGCACCCTCTACCTGAACTTCAAGGCCGCAACAACGGGCATCGAGGCCGGCAAGCCGTATATCGTCAAGTGGACCAAGGTCAACGACTATGACGATTATAGCTATCTCTACGACATCACCAACCCCATGTTCAAAGGCGTGACCATCGAAAATGTGTATAACGACGTGACGAGTGCCGACGAGAAACTGACCTTCAAGGGCACCTACGACGCGATGGGCTTCTCCGCCGAGAACAAGAGCATCCTCTTCCTCGGCCAAGAGAGCACGCTCTACTATCCGCAGAGCGGTGCCAGCATCGGTGCCTTCCGCGCCTACTTCCTGCTGAACGGCATTGAGGCCGGAGATCCGAACACTACGGTTCGTTCCTTCGTGCTGAACTTCGGCGACGAGGAGGAGACGCAGGGCATCAGCCTCACCCCCAGCCCCTATCGCGGGGGAGAGGGGAGTATATACACCCTCAGCGGCGTGAAGGTTGACGGTGTAGGGGCAGGCCCCGTGCCAGCCCGCCTCCGCAAGGGCCTGTACATCGTGAATGGTAAGAAGGTGGTCATCCCCTAAGGATCTTATTTCTCTACGGAGTCAAGGAGTCAAGGAGTTTTAGCTTCGCCTGCGAAGCCCTCCTAAACTCCTAACCTCCGTAGACAAAAGAAAAAAACTCCACAGATTATTAACAACAAAAATTATAGAAATTAGGTACACCCTCGATGGTGTGAAAGTTAACGGGAAACCCACCTGCAAGGGTCTCTACATCCACGGAGGCAAGAAGTTCGTGATTAAGTGAGAATAAAGCAGAGCTCGCTCATGCTTTATCGAGCGTGAAAGGCTACGGGTAGGCGCGTCAGCGGGAATGCAAGTTTATGTTTTAGCGAAAGCGAAAGAAAAAGTCGTTTTATTTTGCTGGAAACAATACTTTTTGTATCTTTGCAGCAATTTAAACAACATTGTTATGAGCGCAATTATTGGTAGGGAAAAGGAAATAGCCGAACTTAACGAGCTGTATAACAGCGACAAATCAGAATTTGTAGCCGTATATGGGCGTCGGCGTGTGGGTAAGACGTTTCTCGTCGATGAGGCATTGAAGGGTAAAATTACGTTCCGTCATGCCGGTCTCTCCCCCGTGGATGAAGACGGGAAGAAGAATTCGTTGAAAGACCAGTTGAGGCATTTCTACTTCTCCCTCCAAATGCAGGGAATGAAAAAGAGCAAATGCCCGACATCGTGGATGGAGGCATTCTTTATGCTTTCTCAGCTGTTGGAAGCCAAAGATACAGGCAAACGTCAGGTTTTATTCCTCGACGAACTGCCTTGGCTCGACACACCACGCTCTGGTTTCATTACCGCCTTTGAAGGTTTCTGGAACACATGGGGCTGTCATCGCGACAACCTGATGCTCGTTGTCTGCGGTTCGGCCAACTCATGGATGCTCGACAACCTGGTCAACAATCACGGCGGACTCTATGGGCGTACGACCTACGAGGTGAAACTCCGTCCTTTCAAGTTAGGAGAGTGTGAGAAGTTACTCGAGAAGAAAGGGCTTCGCCTTTCACGCTATGACATCGTGCAGAGCTACATGATTCTCGGTGGCATCCCTTACTACCTCGGTTACATGAAGAAGGGGTTGAGTCTCGCACAGAACATCGACCACCTGTTCTTCGACGAAGATGCCAAGCTACGTGATGAGTACGACCGCCTTTTTGCCTCTGTCTTTGCCAACCCTGAGCAGATGAAGCGCATTGTCAGTGTCTTAGCCTCCCGCCGTGCTGGCTACACCCGTCAGGAAATTCTCGCCAAAGCAGGCCTCGACGATAACGGCGCATCAAGCAAGATGCTGAAGGCGCTTGTGGCCAGCGATTTCATCCAGCCTTACGTACCCTTCGGCATGAGCAAGCACGACGAACATTATAAACTCTGTGACCCCTTCTGCCTGTTCTACCAGAAGTATGTGGAAGGGCGTACGGAGATAGATGCTGCGTTCTGGATGCATAATGTGACGGCACAGAGCATCAACTCCTGGCGCGGCTTCGCCTTCGAGGAGGTTTGCCTGACCCACATCCGTCAGATTAAGCAGGCCATCAATATCCTTGACGTCTCTTCCACACAATCGGCATGGTCACTCAAAGGCGATGACGAGGTGGAGGGTGGACAGATAGACCTGCTCATTAGCCGTAAGGACAACGTAGTGGATATGTGCGAGATGAAGTTCTATAACGAGACGTACACCATCAGCAAATCCTATCACGCGAAACTTATCCATCGCCAAAACCTGTTGACAGAGCAACTGCCTAAGCGTTCCTCTGTCCACCACGTGCTGATAACGACCTTTGGTCTGAACTACAACGAATACAGTGGCATCTTTCAGCATGTAATCACTATAGACCAACTATTCTAAGAAACGGAAACTGCAGTAAACATTAAAACAGAGATAATAGAAAGTGACTTTGGCGACGACGGCGAGGCACAGGGAATCACTACCACAGATTACACGGATTTAACAGATAAGGCTGGCGCGTGGTACTCGCTCGACGGCGGGGGCATGGACGGCAAGCCCACCCGCAAGTGCCTCTATATCCACGGAGGACGTAAGGTTGCGTTCCGCAATTCTCCTTTCCCGCCCCGCTTTTTATGTTTTTTTATAGATTTCCGGCAGCTATGTCGCAGAAAGTTAGTACCTTTGCAGCGCTTTTTGGAGAAAGCACTGCGAGAACGGGCTGCACCTCGGCATAGAGCGAGTTCTCTGCACTCGGTTTGCACCGTCCTTGCACGCTGTAATCAAGAACATCATTAAAAATATACAATATGAAACCAAAACCTATCAGAATGATTTCACGGGCAGTGATGATGCTGCTCATGATGCTGCTCACCGCCACGACGGCGGGGGCAAACGTCACCGTGACCTACGAACTGAAGGGCCAAGTTGGTGGCTATAATGCATACAGCGAAATCTGCAGGCAGGACAACACGTCGCTCTATTGCCGCTTCAGCCAAGTCGAAGGCACCAATACGCCCTATTGGAACGCCAACGACACGCATGGCGTGGACGACGAGTACGACATCACCTTCACCCCCGACGTGAGACTCAGAGGTTGGAGTAATAACAACAACTATGGCTTCCAGACCGACGGGAAGGCCGTCAACATGACCGTGACCTCCAATTCCAGTTACTACATCGTCAGCGTGACGCTGAAGAAATACGACGGCACCGTGCTCGGCTCGGCCACCAACGACAGTGACAAGAGCTGCACCGTCAGCATGCCGGCCACCAGTTCGACGCAATGTATCTCCTTGGCCGTCATTGAGCTCTGCCAGGCTCACGCCGTCACCGTCCCTGACAACATATCGCTCAGTGGCGGTACATTCGTGGGCAATGTGAATGGCAAGCCTAACTATATGGAGGGCAGCGTCATCACCCTCACGCCCAACGATGCCGACAAGGTCTTCAAGACGTTCAGCGTGAGCGGGGCGACGAGCAGTAGCCTCGCTGCCGACAAGAAGAGCGCCACCGTGACCATCGGCTCTACCGACGTCACCGTCACGGCCACGCTGATGGCCCTCACAGGTACAAGCAACGGGGTGACCTGGCGCGTGAGCGACAGCGACGGCAACGGCACCTACGACCGCCTGATGCTGAGCGGCAGCGGCACGCTGAGCACCTCGCCCTGGGCTACTGACTTCGCTTCCAGCATCACGCGCGTCGATGTCAGCAGCACCAGCATCGTCATCAGCGGCAATCCCTTCAGCACACTTACCAGCGGCGCCGTCATCGTAGTGCCCACCCTGGCCTACGCCGTCGGCTACGCCAGCGCGACCTTCGCCTCGAAGCTGCGCGTCGCGTTCGGCAACCAGCTCTTCCTGGCCACCAACGAGGGAGGCACCCCAGCCTACAAGATAGCCACCGAGCAGGACCTGCGCAACCTGGCTGCCGTCATCAATGCTAACACTAATGCCTCTACTGCCATCACCGGCAGCGGCATGACCTTCCGGCAGACCGACGACATCACCCTTAGCCAGACCTTTACGCCCATCGGCGCCGAGGGCGCATCCGGCAAATGGTTCAGTGGCACCTACGACGGCGGCGACAAGACCATCAGCGGCCTCACCGTCAACACCAGTAGCCAATATGCCGGTCTCTTCGGTTTTGTCAATAAGGGGACGGTGAAGAACGTCCGCCTCATCAGTCCTAACGTCACCAACAATTATAACAGTAGCCAATGGAATGCTTACGCAGGCGCATTAGCCGGCCGTACACAGAATTCCAACGTGGAGAACTGCTTCGTTTACAACCCCAACGTCTCAGCACCCAACACCTCACTTAAATACGTCGGCGCTATCGTTGGATATCTGGAGATTAGTAGCTATAACACCCATTTCTATAGCAATGCCGACTATGCCATTGCGGGCTATTACGATATAGGGAGCCTCACCAATTCCGGCCGCGCCCGCATGGTGACTCTCGGCAGCGGCGTCACCGGCGTCAGCCCCGACGCCACGGCAGCAGAGAACGGCTTCGTCTATGACAGCAAGAGCTACTACCGCGAGGGCGTCACGCTGACACTCGCCAGCAATCCTCGCGCAGGCTACGCCCCCGTCTTTGCCGCCAACAGCACCACCTTCAGCGGCAGCACCTACACCGTCAGCGACGGCGACGTGACCTTCACTTTTGTTGAAAACACCCCCATCACCTACAACATCACCTACAACACGAACGGCGGCACGATGCCAGACAGCTATGCCACGACCTACAACATCGAGAGCGTGAACATTACGCTGCCTACGCCCACCCGCAAGGGCTACACCTTCGCTGGATGGTACGCTAACGAGGGGCTGACTGACCCCGCCGTGACCTCCATAACCCACGGTTCCACGGGCGACAAGCAGTTCTGGGCCAAGTGGACGGCCAATACCTACACCGTGCAGTTCGACGGCAACGGCAATACGAATGACGGCACGATGTCCGACCAGAGCTTTACCTACGACGAAGCGCAGAACCTCACCGCCAACACCTATACCCGTGCCTTCACCGTGACCTACAACTACAACGGAGCAACGGGCGGCAACAGCGAGGGCAGCGCAACAGCAACGGCCACCTTCAACGGCTGGGCAACGTCAGCCGACGGTCAGAAGGTTTATGACGACAACCAGAGCGTCAGCAACCTCGCCGACGCGAACGGTGCCACCGTCACCCTCTATGCCAAGTGGACGGACGCCAGCGTCACCCTGCCTACGCCGACGCTTACTGGCTATATCTTCGGCGGATGGTACGCTGACTCAGAATGGAATACCCGTCTGGGCTATGCAGGTGCATCCTACACGCCGAGCACGGACATCACCCTCTACGCCAAGTGGACGCAATTCGACTGGGCCAACGAGAGCACGGGCACCGAGACCGACCCCTACGTCATATATAATAATGAGCAACTCGACCTGCTGGCCCAGCGCGTCAACGACGCCACGGGCGACGACGGTGCCGCCAATGGCTACGAGGGCAAGTACTTCGTGCTGGGGGCCGACATCGCCTACAGACACGCCGAACAAGAGGGCGGCGAATACGAGAGCAACTACACCGCCATAGGAAACGGGAACACCTTCTGCGGCAACTTCGATGGCCGGGGCCACACCGTCAGCGGCATCCGCATCTATATGGGCAGCGGCTGCCAAGGCCTCTTCGGCCAGAGCGGCGGCAACATCCGTGGCATCACCCTCGCCGACGCACGCATCTCCGGCTACATCAACTACGACCCCAGCCTCGGCGGCATCGTGGGCGCGAATAGCGGCACCGTCAGCGACTGCCACGTCGCAGCCACCGTCACCATCCGCGCCTACTTAAATCATAACTATTCATATAAACTCGGCGGCATCGTGGGCGAAAACAAGGGCACCGTCAGCGACTGTACCAGCGCGGCCACGCTCACCACGAATGAAAGCAGTCTCGCATACCACGGCGGCATCGCAGGCTACAACTACAGCGGCACCCTGAGCCACAACCTCGCCATCGGAGCCGTCGTGCCCGCCGCTGACGACAACAGCTACGGCGCCATCTGCGGCATGAGCGACGGCGGCACCCTTGAGAACAACTACTACCACGCCTGCACCGTGGCCGGCACAGAGAACGCCACCGGCGTGGGCTGCGGCAAAGCCGACGTCACCGACAACAACGGCGCCGTGCCTGCCTACGTCCTGACCATTGGCGACGGCGTCGACTTCCTGACCGCGATGGCCGACAACCTCGGCTTCCGCTACGACAGCGACGGCGACGGCAAGGCCGAGAACTACTGCCCCGAAGGCGCAAAGTTCACCCTCAACAAGGCGGGCTACAATGGCGCCGAATACACCGTCATCAAGACCGCCGACAACAGCAACATCACCGGCACGGCCATCATCGACAACGTCCTCACCATGCCCGGCTACGACATCACCGTGAGCTTCAACGGAGAGCCTATCGACTGGGCCAACGACGGACACAGCGGCACCGAGACCGACCCCTACATCATCTATAACAAGACTCAGCTCGACAAGCTGGCACAGCGCGTGAACAGCGGCGAGGGCGACGCCGCCACCGGCTACAGCGGCAAGTACTTCAAGCTGGGAGCCGACATCGCCTACAGCCACAAGACCGACAATGAGGCGGGCGCCGCCACCGAGAGCAACTACACCGCCATCGGGAACAGCGGGAAACTCTTCTGCGGCCACTTCGACGGCCAGGGCCACACCGTCAGCGGCATCCGCATCTATAGCGACGCCGACAGCAACCAAGGACTCTTCGGCCAGACTGGCACTGGTGCCAACGTCCACCACGTCCACCTCACCGACGCCCGCATCAAAGGCTATGAGAACGTCGGCGGCATCGTCGGCCTCAAAAGCGGCGGCACCGTGAGCAACTGCACCGTCACCGAAACGGCCATCACCGCCACTGCCTACTACGGCACCATCTGCGGCAAAAACAGTAACGGCACCCTCACCAACAACTACTACCACGACTGCACCGTGGCCGGCGTGGAGAACGCCACCGGCAAGGGCTGCAACAATGCCGACGTCGACGACAACAACGGCGCCATGCCTGCCTTCCTCGTCACTCCCGGCGAAGGCATCACCATCCAGACCCCGATGGCCGACGACCTCGGCTTCAGCTACGACAGCGACGGCGACGGACAGGACGAGAACTACTGGCGCAAGGGCGCACAGCTCATCCTCGCCAACCAGTTCGCCAACGTACCCGAAGGCTACGCCTCCTCCACCATCACCGTCACCAAGACCGCCAACGGCATCGACATCACCTCCAACGTCCTCAGCGGCACCACCCTCACCGTGCCCACCGCCGATGTCACCGTCACGGTGACACTGACACCCATCCCCTGGAGCGGCACGGGCACCAGGGACGATCCCTGGGTCATCAGCTATGCCAGCCAGCTCGACCTGCTGGCACAGCGCGTGAACAGCGCCACGGGCGACTATGAAGATTACGGCAACCGCGGGAAATACTACTACAAGTACAAGGGCAAGTACTTCGTGCTGGGAGCCGACATCACCTACAACCACGACGACGACGCGAACGATGCCGTATATGCGAGCAACTACACCGCCATCGGCTGCGACTTCGGTAATCAAGTGTGCTTCTTCAGCGGCCACTTCGACGGCCGGGGCCACACCGTCAGCGGCATCCGCATCTATAAGGGCGCCTACAGCGCGTCCATTGACCAAGGCCTCTTCGGCCTGAGCGGCGGCAACATCCGGGGCATCACCCTCGCCGACGCACGCATCATCGGCTACGATAACACCGGCGGCATCGTGGGCAACAACAAGGGCACCGTCAGCGACTGCCACATCGCAGCCGACGTCTATATCCACGCCGCCCAGTCCGGTGCTAACTACCACGGCGGCATCGTGGGCGAAAACGGCGGCACCATCGACCAGTGTACCAGCGCCGCTACCCTCACCATCGCCGACGCCGACAACAGCTATTGCTACGGCGGCATCGTGGGCGAAAACGGCGGCACCCTGCGCCACAACCTCGCCATCGGCGCCACCGTGCCCGCCGCCGCGGACAACACCTACGGCGCCATCTGCGGCGAGAAAGGCGGCACCCTTGAGAACAACTACTACCACGCCTGCACCGTAGCCGGTACAGAGAACGCCACCAGCGTGGGTTGCAACAAGGCCGACGTCACCGACGGCGCCGAGCCCGGCATCATCCTCTATGACCACTCATCGAGGACCGACATCAACAGCTATATCCTCACCACGGTGGGCAACGTGGCCGTTCCCCGCGTCGCCCTCGCCGGCCGCACGCTCTACCAAGACGGCGACTGGAACACGCTGTGCCTGCCTTTCGACGTCGCGCTCGCGGGTTCACCCCTCGAGGGTGCCACCGTCATGGAGCTGGACAACCGTGAGGGCAGTGGCACGGGCTTCGATGCCACGACGGGCATCCTCACGCTCAACTTCGTCGATATTTCCCCTTCAGGGGAGCAAGTGGGGCTAATGACGGCTGGCCGGCCCTACATCGTGAAGTGGCCCTCATCCATAGCCCGCACCATCAGCTCGACGAACGACTGGCACAACTTTGCCGCCGACGTAGCAGGTGGCAACACGTATGAGGGCAAGGTGGTAAGGCTCGCTGACGACATCGAAGTCTCGGAGATGGTGGGCACAAGCGAGCACAAGTTCAAGGGCACCTTCGACGGCCAGGGCCACACGCTGACGCTCAACGACCTGTCGGCCTCGGGAGAGGCCTGCGCCCCGTTCCGCTATGTAGAGGGGGCCACCATCGCCAACCTGCACACCACAGGCTCCGTCATTGCCGACAACAACGAAGCATCTAAGTTCCGCTCGGGGCTGGTAGGCCAGTCGGACGGCAACACCACCATCCTCAACAGCTGGAGCAGCGTGACCATCAGCAGCGGCATTTCGGGCGACGGCACCCACGGCGGCTTCATCGGCGTGTCGAGTTCCGGCGACGCCACCATCAGCAACTGCCGCTTCGACGGAAGCTTCAGTGGCAGCAGCACCAAGTGCTGGGGTGGCTTCGTGGGCTGGAGCAACAGCGCGACCAGCATCCGCAACAGCGTCTTTGCACCCGAGGGCATCACGATAGATCAATCCGGCAGCACCACGTTCAGCCGCAATATGGTGAAGACCACGAACTGCTACTACACCGTGGCTCTTAATGATTTCACCAACGGTGCCACAGCCATCGGCACGACAAGTGCCGACGACCTGGCCGCAGACCTCGGCAGCGGATGGCAGGTGAAGGACGGAAAGGCCGTGCCCGTGATCACCTCCATAGGCATCACCGACCCCGTATTCAGCACCGTCACCATCGACGACACCAACCGCGACGTGGCCTTCTCCGGCGGCAGCTTCAAGGGCACCTACCAGACCATCGCCTTCGACAAGGAGGACCAGAGCATCCTCTTCCTCGGCGCGAAGAACACCCTCTACTATCCGCAGAAGGGCGCCACCATCAACGCCTTCCGCGCCTACTTCGACCTCGGCGGCGCCCACGCCCGCCAGTTCGTGCTCAACTTCGGCGAGGAGACGGGAATCAGCGAGGCTGCGCCTCTAAATGATAAAGGACAAATGACAAATGATAAATGGTACACCCTCGACGGCGTGAAGCTCGACGGGAAGCCCACGAAGAAGGGACTCTATATCAGGAATGGCCGCAAGGTCGTGATTAAGTGAGAATAAAGCAGAGCTCGCTTGCACTCGGAAGTGCAAGCGAGTTCGAGCTTTAGCTCAAGGTCGTGATAAAGTAACATCAGTACATAATAACAAACCATAAACAGTTTGAAAAAGAATTATCGGAAGCCTGCCATGCAGGCAGTGGCTATCAGCCAGAAGTTCGCCATCCTCGGAGCCAGTGAGGTGAACAGCGTCGGCGGCAACGCCGGCTTCAACTCCAAAGTGTCCGCCGGCAGCGGCACCGCCCGCAGCCGCTCCTTCGACGACTGGGACGACGAAGAGTAAAGTGTTAATTATAAATAACACTTTTGCCGTTTTCGCCGATTCCTTTGCCTATATCTGACGTTTTTGTTACTTTTGCCGAAAATTTGGTTTATTACACCATATATGTAGGTCAGCTGCAAAAGGCCGAGATTGACTTCGTCGCAGAAAACCAAAGCGGCACCATCTACGCCCAGGTTACCTATCTGCTTGCAACGGAGGACACTGTCAACAGGGAATTCGGGAACCTGAAACTGATAAAAGACAACCACCCCAAATACGTTGTTTCTATGGACAGGACATACGGGGTGACAAACATTGATGGAATAAGGCACATCCACCTGCGGGATTTTTTGAAGACGACCTCCTTTTGAAAACAGGTGCGAGAACGAATAACGAACATTAACAACAAATAAACCAATAAAAGCATGAAACAGTTTACAACCAAAACCAGACTGGCACGCGCAGCCATGACGCTGCTCGTAGCCCTGCTCACCACCGCAACGGCGTGGGCACAAGAGCCTATCCCCTACACCGAGGGATTTGAGGACATGAGTTCAGCCGACGACCTTACTGACGCCGGATGGATTTCGTACCAAACGCACAGCGGAAGTTTCTTGGCTATTGAAACAACCGCCACGAATGTCCACAGTGGTTCCAAGGCTCTTAACATTGACAGCTGGGACGCTGGTAGTTCTTCTGATTATGTAGTCGTTGGACTTCCTCTGGTTGATGCAGCCATCAATACGCTGCAAATCACCTTCTCTTACAAAGTTTCAACAGGTAACGTCTATGTCGGCTACCTGACCGATGCCAACGATGCCAGCACCTTTGTGTCTTTGGAATCGTATACTGCTTCTTCGAATTACACTACGGTGACCAAAGAATTGAATGAAGCTCCGGCCACGGCTGCCCGTATTGCCATCAAGTATCTGAATTGGTACAGGTGCTATATTGATGACATTGAGGTGAAACTCCCGCCCACCTGTATGAAGCCCACGCTGGGCGCAGCACGGATTATCTCAGAAGAGGGAGCCTCCTTCCAATGGACTGAGAACGGAAGCGCCACCGATTGGGTGCTCGAATACAGCACAGATCAAGACTTCACAAATGCCACTTCGGTAAACCGTAGCGGTATTCCCAATTATGCCATTACAGGCCTCACTGCAGGAACACTTTACTACGTCCACGTGAAGTCCGACTGTGGCGGCGGCGACACAAGCGACTGGAGCAACGTTGTCAGCTTCACCACACTCTGCGAGCCAATCGATGCCGTAGGCTACAGCGAGAACTTTGACAGCTACACTGGCATTAATTCAGGCTCTACCAACAACCTGCCCGACTGCTGGAACTATATCAATACATGCAGCCATAGCTATTATAGTGGCTATCCTAATATCTACTCCGGCGATGCTGCCTCCTCGCCAAACTGCTTGAAATTCTATTCGTATTATTCAAGCTATAGCAACTATGACCCGCAGCCGCAGTACGCCGCCCTGCCTCCTATGAATGGCTTGGCCGGCATGCAAGTGACGCTGAAGGCCAGGGGCTACAACACCAGCAGCACCTTCAAGATTGGCACGATGGGTGACCCGACCGATGCCAGTACCTTCACGCTGATTGCCGAGCAAGACGGCCTAACCACTTCCTATCCCGAAGTTCCTTTCGAATACCTCATCCCGGCCATCTGCACCGACAGCTACTTAGCCATCATGATTGATGCCGCCACATCAAACAGAACCGCCAATGGTGTCTATATCGACGACATCGAAATTCGCGAAGCCCCCACCTGCCTCAGACCCAATGGCCTTGCAGTGACTGAAACCACGGCAACCTCGGCCACCCTCAGCTGGACCAACGGCGCAGAAGGACAGACTGCATGGCAGATATGTATCAACGGGGACGAGGAGCACCTAATTGATGCCAACAGCAATCCTTTCACCATTGGAAACCTCACAGCAGCAACTTCCTATACCGCCAAGGTACGTGCCTGTTGCAGTGAAACAGAACAGAGCGAATGGAGTAAAATGTTGAGCTTCAACACCCAGTGCGAAGCCAACACTATCTATCCGTGGACGGAGAACTTCGACAGCTATACGACTGATACAGGGGTCTTGCCTGACTGCTGGAGTCGCATCAACAACACCACCAATAGCAGTTATTCTTCTTATCCCTATCTTGTTGATTATTCGGCCCACTCAGGGTCTAACTGTTTAAAACTGTATTCCTTCGCTTCTTATAGTAATGGTAGCACTACATACGACCCGCAGCCGCAATACGCCATCCTGCCTCCGATGGAGAACCTGACTGGCAAGCAGATTATGCTACAGGCAAAAGGCTACAACACCACCAGCACTTTCAAGATTGGGACGATGAGCAATCCTCTCGATGCAAGCACCTTCACGATGATTGCCGAGCAAACGTTGACCACCTCCTATCCAGAGGATCCTTTCGAATATCTCGTCCCGGCCGACTGTACCGACAGCTATGTGGCCATCATGATTGATGCCGCCACCCCAAGCAGAACCACCAATGGTGTCTATATCGACGACATTGTCATTCGCGAAGCACCCACCTGCCTCAAGCCCACTGACCTTGCAGTGACCGCCACCACGACAAGCTCGGCCACACTTAGCTGGACTAACGGCGCAGAAGGACAGGACGCATGGCAGATATGTATCAACGGTGACGAGGAACACCTCATCGATGCCAATAGTAATCCTTTCACCATTGATAACCTCACAGTAGCAACTCTTTACACCGCCAAGGTACGCGCCTATTGCAGTGCTGACGACCAAAGCGATTGGAGCAAAGAGATAAACTTCACCACCGAATGTGAAACCATCACTATCACTGAAAGCAACACCTACATCCAAGGCTTCGAAGACTATACGGGGGTTGTCTACAATGCCAATAATGGTGTAGTGCCTGTCTGCTGGGACAGTTATAGTACAGGCTCTGTCGCGCCGCACATCATCGGAAGCGGTTCGTATCATTATGTTCACGATGGCAACAATGCCCTCACCTTCTACGGCTCGGGCTATTGCTATGCCGCCCTGCCAGAGTTTACCAATGCCCTCAGCCAACTGCAAATCAGTTTCTGGATGTGGACCGAGAGTTCTTCAAACGGTGAACTCACTCTGGGATACATTACTGCCGAAGACGAGAACTTCAACACCTTTACAGCTATTGAGACCTACGGCAGGAACAACGGCTCCATGGTGCAGCGTTTAACCTACCTGAATGAAGTGCCCGCCGCAGCCACCCAGTTGGTGTTTAGATGGTTTTATAGCACTCAATATAGCTGCTGCATCGACGATGTGGAAGTCAGCCTGATTCCTTCCTGTGTCAGCCCGACAGGTCTTACAGCCAGTGATGTAACCTCCACCTCCGCCACCCTGAGCTGGGCGGAACATGGTTCCGCCACGGCCTGGGTGCTGCAATACGGCACGGACGAGACTTTTACCGCTGGCACCTACACGGAAACCACGGTGAGCACCAACCCGACAACCAGCCTGACTGGTCTCACCTCAGAGAGCATCTACTATGCCCGCGTAAAGCCTGCGTGTGACACAGAAGGAAGCAACTGGAGCAACGTGGTCGAGTTCGTGCCCACCAACTTTGTGGACTATACCTATAATGAAGGTGCCACATCGTATAATTCCTATTACCCCTTCTCTGGCTCTTTTACTCAAAATGCCACCAACCAGAGCCAGTTCGTGATTCCCGCTGAAGAACTTGCTGAGATAGCTGGCGGCACCATCAGAAGCATCACTTACTACACCACTAATACGACGACTACCACCGACTGGGGCGGAGTAATCTTCGACGTGTATATGGCCGAAGTGGAGAACAGCACTTTCACCGATGCCACGTTCATCGATTGGGAAACCCTCAACAATGTGTATACCGGAACGATCAGCCTCAGCAACGGCATGATGACGATTGCTTTTGACCAAAACTACACCTACAACGGCGGCAACCTGCTGATTGGATTCAAGACCAACACTGTAGGAACGACAACACAAAGTGTCAACTGGACGGCCACTTATGGATCAAATAAATATCACGTTGTATACCAATATGGTAGTAATAGTGCAAGCCGGACTTATTATTTCCCAAAAATCACCTTCAGCTACCTGCCTACGCCTTACAAGTACCCCGTCATCGACGAGGCCAACTGCACCTACACGACCACCTCGGCACATATCGCCTGGACGGTCACCGGTGCCACCCCGACGGGCTACCAATACCAATTCAAGACCATCTCAGGCGAATGGCCAGCTAACTGGTCATCAACCACCGATGCCTATGCCGACCTGAGCAGCCTGACACACAGTACCTACTATGACTTCCGCGTAAAAGCCCTCTATGATGGCAGACACGAGAGCATAGTCGTCAACTATCGGTTTGCCACCGAGTGCGATGTGATTACCACCTTTCCCGTCACCTACGGATTTGAAACCACCGAAGGCTTTCCTGCAAATGCTTCAACTCCCACAACCAACCTACTCGGTGATTGCTGGCGCAACGAAGCCACCGTACAGACCGGATCCAACGCCACCCGTGTTTGGGGAACTTCCACTAATTATCATCATGATGGCAGCCAGGCACTGATACTGCCCGATAAGGGTAGCTCCTCCAGTACTGAAACTGATTGTGCCAAAACCATGCTGGTATTCCCGGCCATGGAGTTCACCGCGCCAAGCGGCTACATCGTGTCATTCTGGATTAACAGAATGGGTACAAAAGACAATCCTGAAGGTTTCAAGATGTACATCAGCGATTGCGACTACATCGGCCCCAATGCCGTTGAGTTAGGCCACTATTCGCGCAATTATGGCCAGCCCTATCCTGTCGCAGAATCAGCTTCTGGCTGGTATCAGTATCAGACTGCTCCCATCATGATGACCGGCACGGTTTATATGATTTTCGAAGGCCAAAGCTATTATGGCAATCCCACATACGTTGATGACATCACCATCGACGTTGCTCCCACCTGCTGGCAGCCGCAGAATCTTGCCGCTAATAACGTGACCAACGAAGCGGCCACCCTCACTTGGGAACGCCACCCCTATGGCGATGAAACCGCCTGGGTGCTTCAATATGGCGAGGACAACAATTTTGAAACTGGCTCCTACACCGAGTTGACTGATGGCTTCACCGTTGCAACCGTTGGTGATGTCACCACCGTTACGGCCAACCTTACTAACCTCTCAGCCGAGCATACCTACTATGCCCGTGTGAAACCCGCCTGCGACACCGAAGGCAACCTCTGGAGCGAAGTGGTGAGCTTCACCACCCTCTCCAACTGCGCAGCTCCTGATGGACTGAACGTCACCGAACTCACTGACAATTCAGCCAAACTGAACTGGAGCGGCGTGCAAGAAAGCTTTAATGTGAGGTATCGTAAACTCGTGGTTAGTGAAGAGATTGCTACTACTGAGGACTTCTCTGAGCAAACCGCAGTAGGTTATAATTCCTCAGAAGGAGAACTTCCCACTGGTTGGTATTCATACACTACAGGCTCCTATGCACCTCGTGTGTCTAATGCCAGCAAATATTCTTACATTTCAGCCTTGACGGACAACTATTTGCTGATGACCACAACAGGCACTGGCCAAAGTGCCTATGCCATCATGCCGCAATATAGCAACATCACGGCAGTGTCGTTCAACTATGCTTTCGAATCCACCTCATCTTGCGGCAACTTGGAAGTGGGCTATGTGACCGACAACACGGGCTACAGCACATTCACGAGAGTGGGAGAACCTATAGCTCCAGCCACAGGTTCAAACTCCTACTCGCTGTCATCGTCTGACATTGCCACCATCAACAGCAATAACGGCTATATTGCCTTCAAGTACAACTCAAATAGCTCTTACTATTCAGCTGCCATTGACGACGTTGTCGTTACTACCCAGACCTTTACCCCTGATGGTAATTGGAACGAGGGCAACACCAACGTCACCAGCGGGCTGACCATCAACAGTCTTGAGACGAACACCAAGTACGAATGGCAGGTGCAGGGCATCAGTTCCGAATGTAATGGCGGTGTCACTGAATGGAGCGCCAGCGCCTACTTCACCACATTAGCCAACATCGACCTGGTTAATGATGCCACAAACAATGCTTCGACGATAAACAGCAACGACGGCGTTTATGCCAACGTCACTCTCACCGGGCGCGAGTTGTACAAGGACGGCTACTGGAACACGCTGTATCTGCCTTTCTCGGTCACGCTGGCGGGCAGTCCGCTGGCTGGCGCCGAGGCCCGCGAGCTGTCATCGGCCAACATCAGCGGCACCACGCTCAACCTGAACTTCAGCGAACCCGTCGATGAGCTGACGGCCGGTACGCCTTATATCATTAAGTGGAGCAGCGGCGCTACCCTGACTGAGACTGACCTGGTATTCGACGGTGTGATAGTCTACGATACGGATAAGAGCTTCGACAACGGCGAGAACGGCGATGCCCGCGTCCGCTTCATCGGCACCTACGACCAGAAGACCATCGCCACCGAGGACAGGAGCATCCTCTTCCTTGGTGCTGACAACAAGCTCTACTATCCCGACGGCACGAACGGAGGTGTGACCATTGGTGCCTGCCGCGCATACTTCAAGATTGGCGAGGACGGCGGAGCAGGTGCGCGTCTGCTGACAGGCTTCAATTTGAACTTCGGTGACGAGACGAATGCGGTCTTCGACCTAAATAATAAAGAAGAAAGAAGAAATAATAGTTGGTACTCGCTCGACGGCGTGAAGCTCGACGGGGAGCCGACGAAGAAGGGGCTCTACATCTACGGAGGCAGAAAGGTCGTGATTAAGTGAGCATAAAGCAGAGCTCGCTCGCACTTCCAAGTGCGAGCGAGCTCGTTGCTGAAAAATATTTTTTTTAGTTTTTGCCTACACTACTTACACCAATAGTCTAAGTTGCTGTTACACAGGTGTATGCTTAGTGTAGGCAAAGTGTATGTAGTGTAGGCAATTGCCATATTCACCACAGAGGCACAGAGAACACAGAGTTTTTGATGTTCAGCAGCAGAGAAAAACTCTGTGACCTCTGTGTCTCTGTGGTGACAATCGTCCCCGCTCGACCTTTTGTCTTTTTGGTCGCTCTTGCAAGGCAAGAACTTCTTCGCTGCCTCTTCTTCGCAGATAAAAGAGGAGTTAAAGGAGTTAAGGGAGTTAAAGGAGTTAAAGACAATAGCTTTTCTATGGATTTCAACCCATGTGAGAATCCTGCAGTTTCAAGGCAGCATGGGTTTTAAAAGTTTCCT
>JAEEGI010005363.1_pt1 | contig 29534 bp, 20 predicted proteins | sample 8958751 | NCBI WGS metagenome assembly JAEEGI01 (sample SAMN16246545, study PRJNA631951) | gut metagenome | biome: gut microbiome; feature: rumen; material: KS-attached | host: Bos | place: Iran: Karaj | collected 2018-10 | reverse complement strand
AGTCAGCTTATACCAGAATGACAGATTGAAGAAGACGCCAAACATAATCTCTGCTGCCATCACTATCGGCACAACACGCAAGCCTTCCCAATAGCTCTTGCCAACCACATACTTCAGAATATCGAGATAACCCATCACCACAAGAAAGGCCAGCAGGGTGAAGATCAGATAATACTTCATAGCCTGGGCGTAGGTCTCGCGATTGTCCTTATCTTTGGACTTACCAAACACAAACGGCTCATAGGCAAAGCGGAAAGCCTGGGTTATCATCACCATAATCATTGCTATCTTGATACAGGCACCATAGATACCCAGCTGTTCTCGAGCAGCCTCTTGCGATCCGTCATAGAAATAGGGGAAGAGAATCTGCGATGCTGCCTGATTCAACTGTCCTGCCAATCCCATCACCAGCAAAGGCCATGTGTAGCTGAGCATCCGCTTACAGGTTGCCTTGTCAATGTCGAAGGGTACTCCCGTCCATTCCTTCCAAAGCATCAGCAGCGTAGCACAAGTACAGAAGAGGTTGATATAGAATACAAAGGCCACATCAAGTGTGAACTGCTCGTCATAGATACCAAACGGATTCAGCTTCAGGGCTGGTAATATAATAAGGTATAGAATGTTGAGCGTGATATTCATCACGATATTGATGATCTTCAGAAGGGCAAAGCGTATGGGTCTGTGTTGATAACGCAGATAAGCAAAGGGAATCGCCATAAAGGCATCGATAGCCACTGTGATAAACATCACCATCACATATTCAGGATGGTCTGCATAGCCTATGGCTGATGCTATAGGATGCAGGAACAACAAGACAATCTGGATGGAGATAAAGGATGTGGCCATCAACATCGTCAGCGTGGAGGAATAGACCTTATCAGGGTCCTCGCCCTCTTTGCTCATAAAGCGGAAGAAGGTGGTCTCCATACCGTATGTCAGCAGGATGATCAGCAGCGATACGTAGGCATAGACATTAGTGATAATGCCATATTCGCCTCCAGAGGCTGCGAAGCGAGCTGTCTGGATGGGCACCAACAGATAGTTGATAAATCGTGCGACGATGCTGCTCAGCCCGTATATCGCCGTATCTTTTGCCAGTGATTTCAGATTTGCCATAGTTTATCCAAAGAATAAGTAACAGATAGCGATAGCCGAAATGATACCAGCCAGATCGGCCAACAGTCCACAGCTTACAGCGTGGCGAGTCTTGCGGATACCCACAGAGCCGAAGTAAACAGCCAGAACATAGAATGTGGTATCCGTAGAGCCTTGGAAGATACAAGACAGGCGACCCACAAATGAATCAGCCCCATAAGTCGTCATAGCGTCCACCATCATACCGCGAGCACCACTACCGCTGAGCGGTTTCATCAGAGCTGTTGGCATCGCGTCTACCCACTCGGCATTCATACCTGTCACTTCCACACACCATCTCATACTGCCTATCAGCATATCCATAGCTCCTGAGGCACGGAATACGACAATGCCCACAAGGATGGCCACCAGATAAGGGATGATGCGGACGGCTGTCTGGAAACCGTCTTTAGCCCCTTCGATAAAGGCATCGTAGACATTGACTTTCTTTCTGACACCTGCCACTATGAAACCTGTGATAATCGTCATCAGCAGAATGTTGGCTATCGTTGTGCTGACGCGATTCATCGTTTCAGGTGACATCTGTGCAAAGCTCCAGATAACACCAGCCACTACCAGACAGGCGCCACCCAACGTCAGCAACATGGTGCGATTCAGCAGGTTGATGCGCTGATAGAAGGAAGTGACGATGATACCTGCCAATGTTGAGAAGAAGGTAGCCAACAGGATGGGTATGAAGATATCCGTAGGTTGGGCTGCACCCATCTGCGCTCTATACACCATGATAGAGACGGGAATCAGCGTCAGACCGCTGGTGTTCAACACCAGGAACATAATCATAGGGTTCGAAGCAGAGTCCTTCTTGGGATTCAACTCCTGCAACTGTTCCATAGCCTTCAGTCCTAGGGGCGTGGCGGCATTGTCCAGTCCCAGCATGTTGGCTGCAATATTCATGAAGATGCTACCCGTTACAGGGTGTCCCTTGGGAATATCAGGAAACAGTTTGGTGAATACTGGCGACAGCAGTCGGGCCAACACATTGACCACACCACCCTTCTCTCCTACTCGCATCACACCAAGCCACAGAGCTAACACACCCGTCAAACCCAATGATATCTCGAATGCCGTCTTCGACGACGAGAATGTCGAATCCATCATAGCTGGAAACACATCGAAATCACCCCAAAACAGTAGTTTCACCAAGGCTATCACAAAAGCCACCAGGAAGAAAGCTACCCAAATATAATTCAGTACCATATCTTATTATTTCGTCGTTATCTGTTATTATGACTGCAAAGGTAGTGCAAACCGAACGAATAGCAAAATAAATTACGATTTATTTTCATTTCAGCAAAAAAGAGCGATTGCATCACGCAATCGCCCCTTTCAAAAAAAAGTTATAATGATCTGTATTTGATGTTATTCTTATTCCCAGAACTTATTGTTCTCATTTTCTACCCAAGCAGCAAACTTGTTAGAGCCCCATTTCTCTTCAATATCCTGGAACTCGTCGCACCAGTCTACTGAGGTGGGAACACCAATCTTACTTGCAACCTTACCTCTTTCTGCAGTAAGTAACTGTGGAGCCTGACCAGGTTTCTGAACATAAACCTTAATGTTAGCAGCATTTCTGCCGAAGTCACCTGTTACTGTGAATGGCTGTGCAGTGTACTCGTTATGTCTGCCAGCATAAGTGTTGAGCATTGTATAATTACCTGTTGTACCAGTCAATGCTTTATGAGCTTCATTCTCAGGAAGTTCTACATAGATAGGATAGATACCACCTGCAGCCAGAATCTTAATCTCTGCCTCGCCGTCGCTAATCCACTTCACGTCGAAGACGATATCGTTGAAGTCGAAGTCAGAGTTCTCGTTCGTTGACAAGTCCTCAGCCATCACACGGATGTCGTAAGTCTCCTGCTGAGCCCTCGTTGCTGGCAAGAAGCTGACAATCCAGTCGCTATAGTAACCATCAGCACAACCGCCAATCTTATACCACTTCTTATCAGAAGAACTATCGGGCAGATAACCACCTCTCAGCGCTTCAATCATATAGTCGACTCGGATTCTCTTACCACCATACTGCTCAACACCCTGATCATCTTTATAACGATAATCAATCTCCCACTTGTCATCTCCCCAGTCGGGCTGCTTTGTTCCGCAATACTGGTTACTCTCAGCATTCAACATCTTAACCTTGTCGGTTGTACCAGGCATGTAAGGATAGAAGCGATAACCAGGATTATCTTCTGTGCCTTCATTGACAACTTCACCAAGCGTAGAGGCCTCAACATATGCTGAACCATTCCAAACCAAAGTATTGTTTCCCAACCATTTGCTGAAATAGCTATAAGTAATAGCTGTTATCTTACCATTCTCCCAAGTTTTATCACCTGCGAATACATAGTTATCTGGAATCATGTCGAAGTCGAAGCCAATGAAGCTACGATGCCAGTCATCGTCAACGATAGCGTCTTCTACGCCCTCATGCTTTGCCAACCATGTATCATAGGCGGCCTTGTTCTGAGTAATATAAGCATCGATATCAGCACCAGAAACCAACACATAGCGGTCGTCGCGAACGAAGCTAGCGTCAGAGTTTGCGTAACCGAACACGTCAGTCTTAGTATTGAGCATCAGCATAATCTCGTCAGAATGCTGCTTAGTATCAAGAGCCGCGCCATTGTCACCTACATTTGGATTGGTTGAACAAGTACCGTTGTTGAAGTTATAGACATGCTCGTGGTCAGAACCTGCTGTCAGATGATCCATGTGCTCACCACTCTGAATCTTTGATGTACCACTTGCAGCATCATACTCTTCAGCAGAATATGTAGGTGATGCATATCCCAAATCACTATACTTGGTAATAGCATCTGTGCATCCGTCATACACCTGCTGCATGAAGAAATCAATCTGATGGAAATCTTCATTTACAGGATTCGTGATCTTGTTTGTCTGGAAATAGAACTGCACACGAGCTTTCTGGCCATCTGAAAGACGATCAGGAACATTGTAGCCCTGAGATGCCCATTGGTTAGCATTAGGATAAGCGGTACGTGTAATACCACTGCCGAATCCCCAAGTGTGCGTAGGACTTGGTGTACCAAAACGTTCTGTAAATACCTGTTCGTACTTAACAACATCAGGATTTACATACTCGATGTCGTGTTTCGTGCAACTTGCCAAAGCTAGGATGGCAATGCCCATCATCAAATACTTTTTCATTGTTCGTCGATTTTTAGAGATTTATAAATGTGAATTGTTATGTTCTATGTTGAAATTGTGGGTGCAAAGATAAATAAAATAATACATAACTTAACTAATAAAATTGTTAATAAATCTAAAAGGTTGCGTAATCGTTGACGCATCTTAAGTCAATGATATAGAAAATAAAGTAATTGGCAGAAAAAACAAAAAAGGTGTAGAAATCTGTCCAGACCTACACCTTATTGTATAATATAGAGCAATTTCTTTGAAATCAGTAAACCATTTTACTTTGTGCATATTTATTCAGATACCAATCTTGGGCTTTGTTACGATCGGAGCCCCACTCTCCAAACGAATGGCCCTGATATTGGTATGCGCCATAGAGCACACCGTCCTTATAGCTGCCAATACCATTGCCGCTCAGCGGATAACGGAACTGGCTGTATGGTATCTCCAGAGCCCAGCTGAAGCCATCGTAATAGGCACTTTCCCTGCCTTCGTAGATAGAGAAGAGCGTTTCGCAGAACTTATAGTTGTACTTATGTACCTCCCAACGGGCTGTGTTGTAATAGTAGGCGATGAAGGGATCCAAGTTCCAGAAACCTATCTCTGAGGCTATTGCCTTATTGAATACGACGTTATAGCTCACCGTCACTGGGTTCCATTCCGTACTACCAGCACTTGTGGTGTGCGACACGTTGAACTTCCAGCGCTCTACCGTTCCGTTATCGTTAGTCTTCACGCGGAAGGCGGCATGTGCGTCGTCAAAGAGTTTTAATACGGCATAGCCGTCTCGTCCCTCAATCTTCAGATTCTTATCCTCTATGATAAAACCTTCAGCTTCAGGATCCTTAATAAAGGTATTCTTCTCGGTTGTCGTCGTGATATCATACAAATCTGCATATTTGACACCATTCAGACGGATAGCTGCTGCTATCTGTTTGGTAGTACCAATGGCCTGCAACGTGACATGCAGACGGATAGCCATCTCGTTGACATACTCCTTCTGCACCTTCAGCACCAAGTCATTAAAGCCCCAGCCTTTATCGTTGGGATCGGGCTCAGGATACGAAGCACAATAGCAGTAGTAGACAGTCATAGGCTCTGGCGTTTTCAGAATACTGCCGCTATGAGCGATTGGCGATGTGAAATCGACAACAGAACTGGAAGATACAGGCGCAGAAACTACTGTATATTGTTCCTTGCCATCACCATCCTCCGTGATAGCCGCTACATAGACCGTTGTGGCCACTGTTGGCACCGAGTATCTGACGGTAGTCTGTTTGTTTTCCGTCACATTCCTGCTTCCCAGCACTTCCGCTTCTCTGCTGGTATAGGGGTCTTCAGAAAGGATTTCTATGCGTTTCACACCGCTTATGTTGGGATACACCTTCATCACCCAGTCGTTCATCAGCGACCATGTATGGTTAGGGTCTACCTTGTCGTTATGGAAGGTTATCTTCTTGATAGTGTCAGTCACCTGCTTATCAAACAGATTCTTGTTACACGACGTAGTAGAAGTAATCATAGCCGCAAGCGCAGCTATGATTACTATCGTGGATATAGCGGTTTTCTTCATCTTATCTTTAATCCTTTCTTATTTTAAGAATGGTCTTAGTATCCGAGGGTCTTCTCGTTCAGCACGTCACCTGTAGGATGGTCATACCAACTCTCTGCCTGACCAGCCTGGCTGGAGAACGTCTCGAAGCTCTGGTCACCATCGTTGGCAGTCTGAGTGGCATTATAGATGTTGTGCACCTTTCTGGTCTCGTAAGGCCAGCTCCAGTTCTTTGGAATCACGACACCATATGGAGCTGTTCCACTACCAGACAGACGCACCTCACCCTGAGCTACAGAATAGATTGCCAAAGGCAGATGTGCAGGATGGTAGTTACCTTTCGGAATACGGATGGTGATAGGCTGAGCCTTGTTATTACCCCATCCTGTATTAACCATCGTACCAGGATCAACACCCAACATAGCGTGCACCTCATCGCACTCCACACCGTCACGTGTATACTTCAATACTTCGAAACCTTCCTCTTCTTCAGGATATACTGCCACCACGCCCTCTGGCACTGTTGTAGCAGGATAGAGTCGGATATTCAGATTCAGCGTAGCACCACAAGCTACCACCCTCAGATCAATATACTGATTATCAGTACTCTCCTGCACCTTGATCACCACGTCGTTCAAGTCGTAGTCACCCAGCTTGGTATCCTCGAAAGCGTAGCTGTAGATAGGATTCTCATCCTCTCTCTCAGGAGCATCACCCTTATAACCAGGTGTACAACCTCTAACACCCTTTTCAAAGTGCTGGTTATTAACCATATCCTCTGGAATAATTTCTGTTGTACCTGAAGATATCTCGGTTACGTGTCCATTGCCACGAACTTCTGTACCACCACCTAATCCGTTAGCCACAATATTCCAGAACTTATAGGCTGCATTCCATGTTTGCCAACCATTACCTGTAGGATAGTTTGTATCGTCTACAATCTCCACATAGATATTGTTCTCGAAATAACCGCCATCAAGAGGCTGTGTGTCCTGTTCCCAGTTCAAATAAGTAATCTGACCTATTTTGACCACAGCATAGCCATCTTCTGTAGTTCCTTCTGGACCTGTCCAAGAGGTGCCGTTATTAAACAATGTACCACACTCTACGTAAGCACCATCTTCCAGACCAACATATGTGGCATCTGTTGTGCCATCAGCGCTAGACCCCATCTTCAATTCACCATCAACAAGCAACGACGAGCCTTGCACTCCTTCGTAATTGCGAAGGTTCATATCGCCTTCACAATACCACTGGCATGCGTTAAACAAACGAGCATTAGGTGATACATAGTTGCCGTTCTCCTTAGTACCCTTGATATGCACGATATGGTGATTATAGAAATTACTTTCCTTAGAGCTGGCAGCATAGATATCAGCCTTGAAAGTACCATAATTATAGAACTTACCAAAGTTGTTATCGAACTTATGGATATCGATAGTTCCGCCATTGTAGTTCTCTGCACCAGCAGCATTACCATTGGTTACCAAAACATTTCCCTCGCCTTTCAGCTCTCCACCAGGAAGTACTACAATACGTGACATATTAACCATCGTCAAAGTCTTACCACTCTTCACGTCAATCTTACCACCATTGGCAATAACGATGAGACCGCCACTACCTATACGCTGATCTTCTGTAACATTCCATGTACCCTTTACAACGATTGTACGGGCCGTAAATGGATCCAATCGGTCACCATAAACTCTTTCGCCGTTTTCCTCTGTATAAGCATAGCCTTCTGAAGCAGCCACTCCTATAGTTCCGCTATAAGTGTCGGTAATCTTGAAGTTAGTGACGAAGGTCTCGTCTACATTATAAGAAATCCATGTTGGACGATTTTCCTTTGCCCAAGCTACGAGTGCATCCCACGTTAGTCCGTCACTGTTGCTGGTAAACCATTGCCTTAATTTATCCTCGTCAGAACCATCATAGGGTATGGCGTTTACTACGGTCCAATTAGTAGCATAGCTCGTGTTGTCGTAGTTGTCAGATACATTATCAGCTGTCGGCTCCTTAGCAGTCTGACAATACGTTGTCACCCACGCCTCATTATAGGGCTGATTAATATCTGGGCATACTGGTGCTTCCTGACTTCTGCGTGGAGCAGCGGAAGGATTAGAGTCTCCAAAAGTCACGTTGAGCGCGCCGTTCTCAATGGCTCCATATCGGTAGAAGGTATAGCCCTTGGAATTAGTGATGCTCACCACCAACTTACTAGCACCAGAAGGATATGTGATGTCAGCCGTGAATGTCTGTCCATTTTGGACGTCTCCCTGAGCCAACACATAGCCTACCTCTTCCGTCATGGGGTTGTTTGAGTAAACCTTCACATTGTACGTCTCGCCCAATCCCTCGTTAACTGTAACATTGGCAATGCCCTTAGCCGTCATGTTCCACGACTGGTTGGGATCAATCTCAAATCCCAGTGCCAGTTCGGCATTAGCCAAAGCTTCTTCCTCGCTCACTCGATACTGCTCTATCGTATCGAACTTGTGACAACCGGCCAGCACTGCGGTCATGGCTAGTGCTGCCAATCCTTTTACATAATTCATTTTCATCATATTATCGTTTTATTTAACATTCAATTATTGGGGCAGATTACTCTCGTCCATCACGAGATTATCGGTAGGATACATAAACCACCATACGGCATGCTCCTGATTATCGTCGTGTCTGCTACCGTAGTTCTCAAAGCTTTGGTCAGCCTCAGCCTCATTGGTGTTTTTATTGCTATAAGCTCTCTTAATGTTGATATACTCCTGCGGCCACTTCCAGTTACCAGGAACAATCAGTCCGTAAGGCATTGTACCTGCACCAGAGAGTCGCATCTCTACTTTATGCTGTGGGGCATAGATGGCCAGACGCAGCTTAGAGGCGTCTGTTATGCCGTATGTTGCCTTGTCTATCTCAATTTCAAATGGAGTAGCCGATGCACAATTGGCGTCGCCACCATTGGTATTAATCATATACCCGTGATCGGCATTAAACATCTCGTGAATTTCTGTCTTACCATTACGATCCAAAACCTTAAATGTCTCGCCATACGTCATGCCATCTGAACCAGCATTGGGATAGAGTCGGACATTCAGGTCAAGCGTAGCACCTGCGGCAACAAATTTCAGTATCATCTTCGTGCCATCCGCGGATTCACGAGCTCGAATCACCACGTCATTCATGTCGTAGTCACCACCATTAGTATCCTCGAAGGCATAACTATAGATTGGTTTGCCCAATTCTTCGACTGGTATTTCCTCACCGCCTTCTGTACCTGTAATCTCGAAAATCACATCGTTGAAGTCGAGGTCTTTCCAATCCTCAAAGCCCACATAATTCTTGCCGTTAATTGAGAAAACAGCAGCATGTGGTGTAGCAGCAAGACTTGCATCCAGATTCCACTGCCATATACCCGATGTATGAATAGCAGTATTGTAGGCACCATCTCCATAATATTCCGGATTGTTGGGGATGCTGGTCTTCACGACGTCGGTTATCGTTGCGGTTGAAGACTCTGTATTATTATTGTTGTTACGCTTTGAATTCTCATAAAGCACCTCACAACCATAGAATCCTAGCTTAGATCCTGTAGCATAGATGGCATAAGTTTTGCCTTGTTTGATTCGGAATTCTATGACCTCCTTGGTCTTCTCGGCATAGGTCTTACCATTGAAGCCTTCAACAGGAGTCCCCTGCGTATCATTCTTATCATTAAGTTCCACTACATACAAGGGTTTAGAAGCATTTATAACAATTCCAACCCGTGCCATAAACTCATCATCACCACGGTCTAAGCCATCGTTGTTATTATAAACATATTTTAAGTAATAAACTGTAGTTCCTAATTCTGAGAGATTGCCATTTTTGCCGTTTCCTTCTGTAAATGCAGAATATCCTTCTGGTGCATTCGAGTCTGATTTAGCAGCTATAAAGTCATCGTAGTTCTCATTACGTGCATTACTCCAATCTGCTTGTCCTCCATTGCCCATTCTTACAAAATACGAATCATAGGGACCGCCAACAGCATATTCTCCGCAGAAGAAAGTTTTGTTTTCTGACAAAGCATACTTAAATATCTGATCGCCTGGTTCAAACCCTCCCGTTTCAGACGAGTTATTGTTTGAAATCGTCTCACCACCGCTCTCATATATCTCAACGGTACCATTACCCACCCATGTGTTTGTAATGATGAAATTAATGACATAGCCTTCCGGAAAATCGTACGACACGTTCCCATTTGCATCTTCATAAACCAAGCTATAAACCCTCTTATTGAAAGAATAGTTGTTAGTATTGGCCGTTTCGGGATCTGCCATGTTCCCCACAACATACTTCTTCAGCGACTTGACATCGGGTGTCGTTCCCTGCGGATAGTAATAGTAGCTGATCTGATCACCTGAATTGGAATTATGGAATATCGGGGTCAGTGTCACAGGGCCGCCAGTTGTAACGATGGAGTAACCCGTTTCGTTAGCTTTATCGAGGTTGTACTTACCTTCAGGAATCACTCTCATGATAGTCTCTGCGATATCGGAAAGCTCCTTATCTGGTCTGTTAGAATCGATAACAGAAGCATTAATCTGATAGAACTTATCAGTCCAAGCGGTATTGGATTGTGATGGTTTCCATGGAACATAATTACCCATGAATGAGAAAGTAGGCAAACCAGGAGTACCCGTTTCCTCAGCTGCCAGCACGCCGTTCCACGACTGACATATCTTACTGTTGAACGTGCTGCCCACCTCAGTAACGCTGGGCGATGCAACTGCTGCACGACGTGGTGCCTGCTGCTTAAAACTGACCTCACCAGCATCAATAGCGCTATAGACCACGCGATAGTCATTGTTGGCATTACGGCAAGCAACATAGACATACTCCTGTCCCTTGGGTGCGATAAAGTCGATTGTCACAGTCTCGCCCTCGTTGGCTTTAGCCTGACCCAGAATCTTTGCATCGGCATTGCCGAAGGGATATGCATCGAGAATCAGGACCTCTGTGGTATTGATGCCAGCATTGGCCGTGATTGTCATACTACCATTACGCGTCATGTTCCAATCCTTGTTGGGATCTATCTCCATGTCCAGCACCTCTTCGGCATGAGCTACGGCTTCCTCTTCAGAAAGTTGGCGATACACATCATCCATCTTGCTACAGCTGGCCACAACCAGGCCAAGAGCCAAGACAGCAACACCTTTTGAGAAACATATCATTTTCTTCATACGGATATTTTTAGTTAAATTGTTATTTATCATACTTTTTACTATCGCCTGCAAAGGTACAAAGAATTTTTGAAACTACCAACATTTTTTCGATTTTTTATTTTATAATGTTCACACGCTCGAAACAGCTAGCTTTCGAGAACCACAAAACCGCAGCCCGGCCACGCCCTGACAAGCCTCCCCAGACTCCCAACATTTACGAGTGCCTTCAAGTCTGTCGGCTCCTAACCCTCCGCCTCCCGTCAGCACGTCGCCACTCTGTCGGCAAGTCCCAGGCACTCTGCCGTCTGATGACTGCAGTGTTTAGACAACAAAAACATTACAATATTACAACATTACATTACAATTTGCGTTTTCTGCATTACACCTTCTTTTGGTGGGATGAGGTCTTTTATATTATATATTTATATATAAATAAATAATATAAACCATTCTTATCAGATCAGAGAAAGTGTAATGCGCATTTTCGCCACTTTTTCACCCTTTTTCCCAATTTGTAATGTAATATTGTAATATTGTAATAAAACGCTAAAAGAAAGTCGGAGGAATATTTGCGTAATTCAGAAAAAATGAGTATCTTTGCACCATAATTACGAACCAAACAAATTATTAATGAAAAAGACTATTATCACACTGTTTGCAGCGCTGACATGTAGCGCAATGCTGGCTCAACCCGCCATTCCTCGCGATGCGAAACTGGAGGAGAAAGTAGAGAAAACCCTGAAGAAGATGACGCTGGACGAGAAGATCGGTCAGATGCTCGAACTGAATCTTGACATCATTGGCAAGATGACCGTAGAGAACGCCAAGGTAGACCGCGAGAAGGTCCGTTCCGTCTTGCAGCAGTACGGCAGATCTGAACAGGAAATCAAGGAGACCCTGAAGATGACCGACCAGCAGATTATCGATAAGTTAGGTGGATTTCCCGTAGACATCTACCAAGGCGACACCAAGCGCATCTGGAAGCTCAATGAGACGATGCTCGACACGCTGATTTCAAAGTGGAAGGTGGGCTCTATCCTGAATGCCCCTGGCACCCGTGCCCCAAGCGTCGCCCAATGGCAGGAGTGGATACAGCTGATACAGAAGAAGTCGATGAAGTATCTGGGCATCCCCGATATCTACGGACTGGACCACAACCACGGTGTCACCTATACCCAGGGCGGAACACTCTTCCCACAGCCCATCAACCTGGGTGCATCGTTCAATACAGAGTTGGCTCGCATCGGTGCAGAGATTACAGCCTACGAAAGCCGTGCAGCTAACTGTCCTTGGGTCTACAATCCCGTTGTCGACTTGAGTCGTGATCCACGTTGGCCCCGTGTCTACGAGAGCTTTGGCGAAGATGCCATCGTCAATTCAAAGATGGTGGTGGCAGAGATTAAGGGCTATCAGGGCGATGACCCTAACCATATCGACCAGTATCACGTAGGTACCAGCACCAAGCACTACTTTGCATACGGAGCCCCCTGGACTGGCAAGGATCGTACCCCAGCCTATCTCTCTCCACAGATCATCCGTGAGAAATACTTCGAGCCATTCAAGCAGGCAGCCCTTGCAGGTACATTGACCATGATGGTTAACTCGGCTTCTATCAACGGCGTACCTGTTCATGCCAGCTACGAATATCTGACCAAGTGGTTGAAGGAAGACCTGCAGTGGGACGGATTCCTGGTAACCGACTGGGCTGACATCAACAACCTCTTCTCTCGTGAAAAAGTGGCTAAGGACAAGAAAGACGCTATCCGCATTGCCATCAATGCTGGTATCGACATGTCGATGGACCCATACAGCGTGGAGTTCTGCGTCCTGCTGAAGGAACTCGTTCAAGAGGGTAAGGTGAAGATGAGTCGTATCGACGATGCCGTACGCCGTATTCTGCGTGCTAAGTATCGTCTGGGACTCTTCGACAAACCTAACACAGGCGGCAAGGGTTTCGAGAAATTCGGATGCGATGAGTTTGCTCAAAAATCTTTACAAGCAGCCGAGGAAAGCGAGGTGCTGCTAAAGAACGAAGGCAACATCCTGCCTCTGGCTAAGGGCAAGAAGATTCTTCTCACAGGTCCTAACGCCAACCAGATGCGCTGTCTGCATGGTGGTTGGAGCTATACTTGGCAGGGATCGAAGGCCGAGGATCTCTCTGAGAAATACAACACCATCTACGAGGCGCTTTGCAACAAGTACGGCAAGGAGAACATCATCCTTGAGCAAGGTGTGACCTATAACGAGAATGGCGCTTACTACGACGAGAACGAGCCTCAGATTCAGAAGGCAGTTGACGCAGCAGCTAATGCCGACGTGATTATCGCTTGTATTGGCGAGAACTCATACACAGAGACGCCAGGTAACCTTTCCGACCTCTGGCTGTCGAAGAACCAGCGCGACCTTGTGAAGGAACTGGCCAAGACTGGCAAGCCAATCATCATGGTGCTGAACGAGGGTCGTCCACGCCTGATTGCCGATATCGAGCCATTGGCCAAGGCTGTGGTAGACATTCTGATTCCAGGCAACTATGGTGGCGATGCACTCGCAAACCTGTTGGCTGGCGATGCCAATTTCTCTGCGAAAATGCCTTACACTTATCCAAGAGAAATCAACTCGCTCAACACCTATGACTATAAGGTCAGCGAGGAGGTTGGCACTATGGCTGGCGCCTACAACTACGACGCCAAGGTATCACTCCAGTGGCCTTTCGGCTACGGTCTGAGCTATACCACCTACGAATATTCGAACCTGAAGGTAGACAAGACAGCCTTTACTTCTGACGACGTACTCACCGTCAGCGTCGACGTCAAGAATACTGGCAACCGTGCTGGCAAAGAGGCTGTGCTCCTGTATTCCAGCGACCTGATTGCCTCAATTGTTCCTGACAATAAACGACTGAGAGATTTCCAGAAGATATCACTCGCTGCTGGCGAAAAGCAGACCGTTACCTTTAAGTTGCCAGCCAAGAATCTGGCCTTTGTTGGTGCCGACGGCCGTTGGACGCTGGAGGAAGGCGAGTTCCTGCTGAAGGTGGCAGGTCTCAACATAAAAATAGAGTGTACCCAGACAAAGGTTTGGGACACTCCAAATATCTGATGTTGTCGGCAGACTAGAAGCTTCGTAACCAGGCTTTCAGCGCAAGCATCATCTCAAAGTGGTAGGCAAACGACTGCAGACTGCCAAAGCCGTGCCCACCTGTGGGGAAGATATGCAATGAAGCAGGCACCTTGTGGGCATACAGCTCCTCATAATAGCCGATACTATTCGTCGGAGGCACCGCCTTGTCGTCGTGAGCCAAAACAATAAAGGCGCGAGGCGTATGCTTTGACACATGCTGCTCGTTGCAATATTCATTGATGAGCTTGCGCTTCGGATTCTTACCCAACAGGTGATTGCGAGAGCCCTGATGGGTGGTGCCCTGTTCCATCGAAATGACAGGATAGAACAGTATCTGGAAGTTAGGCATCGCATCGTGAGAGGCATGCGTAGCCACAGTAGAGGCCAGATGTCCACCAGCTGAGAATCCCATAATACCTACATCGTCAGCATTGATATGCCACTCTGAGGCGTTGCGGCGTACCAATCGGATAGCCTCCTCGGCATCCTCGGCAGGCACCTTGTAATGGCCGTTGGGCATACGGTATTTCAGCACGATGAGTGCTATGCCCTGTCCGTTAAAGAAAGGCGCCCACGACGTTCCTTCCTTCTCCCAAGCCAGATGTTCATAGCCACCTCCAGGACAGCATACGACTGCCCTACCCGTTGCTTTCTTCTCGTCAGGCAGGAAGATGGTCACCTTAGCCATATCCTCTGGGTTGCCGTTATCAGTCGAAGGACCATTGGGCCAGAGATTCATCTCGATGGGTTTCTGTGCTGAAGCAGCTACAGACACTAGAAACAGGGCAAATAATAAGAGTTTTTTCATACCGTAGTTCATTTATTTGCTTGCAAAAATACAAAAAATATCCATTATTGGCGAGCATTTATCAATATTTTCGTATATTTGCACCAATTTTGAGACAAAAAAACTTTGTAAACTATGAATAAAAAGATTCTTTCGCTGGTCGTGCTGGCAAGCATGGTCGTGGGTATGCAGGCTAAAGTAAAGCTGCATCATTTGGTGAGTGACAATATGATTATCCAGCAGCAGACGGACGTGCGGCTGTGGGGATGGGCTAAGGCTGGACGTAAGGTGGTGGCTACGACCTCGTGGTCCAATCAACGCGCAGAAGCCAAAGCCGACAAGCAGGGACGATGGCTACTGACAGTCAAGTCGCCCAAGGCCTCGTATGAGCCCCTGAGCATCACCTTCGACGATGGTGACGGCCAAGTGATTATTAATAATGTACTCGCGGGCGAGGTATGGGTATGTGCAGGACAGTCGAATATGGAAATGCCCGTCAAGGGCTTTGGCAACTGTCCTGTGCTCAACTATAATCAGGAAATCATCGATGCTGCTGGCAAGTGTCAGGTACGCTCGGCCAAGATTCCCAGCATCATGCGTGCTGAGCCACAGGAGGATGCGCAGACAGAGTGGCGCGAGTGTTCGCCCCAGACCGTTGGTGAGTTCTCGGCTACAGGTTATTTCTTTGCCAAGCTCGTCAATCGTGCCCTCGACATCCCCATTGGACTCATTGAAGCCAACAAGGGTGGCAGCCGCGTGGAGAGCTGGCTAACGAAGGAGAACCTGAAGAAGTACACCTCCGACCCTACCGACTCTGTCGAGATCTGCAAGAAGTGGTCGCAGTGGGATTATCACCGTTCGCTGCTGTGGGGCAATGGCACGTTTAACCCCATTCTGAACTATACCGTCAAGGGCATCCTGTTCTATCAGGGCTGTTCGAATGTGGGCGATCCTGGCGACCAGTATTCACAGCGTCTGAAGCTCTTGGTTGAGCAGTGGCGTTCACAGTTTAAGCTGGGCGAGATTCCCTTCTACTTTGTCCAAATAGCTCCCTTCGTCAGTGGCGACGCTAATGGCACTTGGAACGCTTTGCTGCAGGAACAGCAGTTCAAGGCCTCGAAGATTATCCCCAACAGCGGACTGGTTTGCACTAACGACGCTGTCTATCCTTACGAAGGCACCCAGATTCACCCTGCCCAGAAGCAAAAGGTTGGCGAGCGTCTGGCTTTCCTGGCACTGAACAAGACCTACGGTATGGACAAGATTATCTGCCAGAGTCCTTCGTATAAGGACATGAAGGTGAAGAACGACACCATCATGCTGCATTTCAACGATGAGTGTGGTGCCATCAGCCGTTTTGAGAACATCGAAGGCTTCGAGATTGCCGGTGCCGACCGTGTGTTCCATCCTGCCATAGCCAACCACTTCTGGCAGCCTGGTGGCGGCTACTGGGACGAATGCATCGTTGTGTCAAGCCCTGAGGTGAAGGAACCCGTCGCTATCCGCTACTGTTTCAAGAACTGGCAGTTGGGTAATCTGGCCAACGCCGGAGGACTACCCCTCTTCCCCTTCCGCACAGACAACTGGTAAATGAAACATCCTTTAGATAAGTTTGCCTACTGCCCAGTCTGCGGCAGTAAGCATTTCGAGATCAACAACTTTAAGAGCAAGCAGTGTCAGGACTGCGGGTTTACGTATTATGCCAACCCCAGTGCTGCCACTGCAGCTTTGATTATCAACCCCCGTAACGAACTGCTCGTAGTGCGTCGAGCCAAAGAACCAGCTAAAGGAACGCTGGATCTGCCTGGTGGATTTGTCGACATGAACGAGACGGTGGAAGAAGGCATGTGTCGCGAAATCAAAGAGGAGACGGGCTTGGAGGTCAGCGATATCCGCTATCTCTTCTCCTTGCCCAACCTCTACATGTACAGCGGGATGGGCATTCATACCATCGACATGATCTATCTGGTACCTCTTGATTGTGAACATATTGATATTCAGGCCTCTGACGATGCTGCAGAAGCCATTTGGATACCTATTAACAAAGTTAATCCTGCCGATTTCGGACTCACCAGCATCCGTCACGCTGTCGAGAAATTTCTGTCTGAAACGTTAAGAAAACAAAAAATCTTATATAATAATAAGGTGTAACCAAAACTTTTGCCTACTTTTGCAGCCCGTAAGTAAATTTTCAAGTGACTGAATAAACAATTGAATTAAGAATATGCAAAAGAATCTGGTAATTGTTGAGTCGCCTGCAAAGGCTAAGACCATAGAAAAGTTTCTCGGCAAAGACTTCAAGGTGATGTCGAGCTACGGTCATATTCGTGACCTCAAGAAAAAGGAGATGAGCATTGATCCCAATACGCTCGAACCTGAATATGAAATTCCTGAAGACAAGGAGAAGGTGGTCAAGGATCTGAGAACGCAAGCCGAAAAAGCCGAAAAGGTTTGGTTGGCATCCGATGAGGACCGTGAGGGAGAAGCCATCTCCTGGCATCTGTGCGAGGTGTTAGGATTGGACGAGAAAAAGACCAATCGTATCGTGTTCCACGAGATCACCAAGCCTGCCATCATGAATGCCATCGAGAATCCCCGTCATCTGGACATGAATCTGGTGAACGCCCAGCAGGCTCGTCGTGTACTCGACCGTCTGGTAGGTTTCAAACTATCGCCCGTCCTGTGGCGCAAGGTGAAGCCAGCGCTCTCAGCAGGTCGCGTGCAGAGTGTCGCCGTCCGCCTGATTGTCGAGCGCGAGCGTGAGATCCAGTCATTCGTCAGCGAACCGTTCTATAACATCAGCGGTATCTTTGCTATCACCAACAAGGATGGTTCTCAGACGGAGGTGAAAGCAACATTGGCACAACGCCTGAAGACTCACGAGGAGGTGGAAGAGTTGCTGGAACTTTGCAAGGAGGCTTCATTCGTGGTGGAAGCCGTCAACAAGAAGCCCATGAAGCGCACACCAGCGCCTCCATTCACCACGTCTACACTCCAGCAGGAAGCTGCCCGTAAGTTGGGATTCACCGTCAGCCAGACCATGATGGTTGCCCAGCACCTTTACGAACACGGACAGATTACCTATATGCGTACTGACTCTGTCAACCTCTCCAGTTTGTGTATCAATGCCAGCAAGGAGGAGATTACAAAGCTCTATGGCGAGGAATACTCAAAGGTACGTCAGTATCATACCAATTCTAAGGGCGCTCAGGAGGCTCATGAGGCTATCCGTCCTACCTATATGGACAAGCAGGCCATCGAGGGAACATCGCAGGAGCGTAAGCTCTACGACCTCATCTGGAAGCGCACCATCGCCAGTCAGATGGCAGATGCCGTGATGGAGAAGACAACGGCTGACATCAGTATCAATAATCAGACAAAAGCAAACAACAACGCTTCATTCGTAGCCACTGGTGAAGTGGTTAAATTTGATGGCTTCCTCAAGATATACCGCGAGTCATCTGACGATGACGAGCAGGAGGAAGAGAGCCATATCCTGCCTCCATTGAAGAAGGGTATGGAACTGACGCGTCGCGAGATTCAGGCTACTGAGCGCTTCAGTCAGGGACCACAGCGTTACACTGAAGCATCGCTGGTACACAAGCTGGAGGAACTGGGCATTGGCCGTCCTTCTACCTACGCACCAACGATTTCCACCATCCAGCAGCGCGAATACGTACATAAAGGCGACCAGAAAGGCGAAGAGCGCAGCTACACTATCGACATCCTGAAGGGTAAGGTTGTCACCCAAAAGACGCGTCATGAGATTGCAGGTTCTGACAAAGGCAAGCTGTTGCCTACAGATATCGGACTGGTTGTCAACGACTTCCTGATGCAATACTTCCCTGGTATCATGGACTACAACTTCACTGCTAAGGTCGAACAAGACTTCGATAAGATAGCAGAAGGCGACGAGAAGTGGAAGGATATGATGAAGGCGTTCTATAAGAGCTTCGAGCCTACTGTCGAAAAGACGATGAATGCCCGTCAGGAGCATAAGGCTGGCGAGCGCCACTTAGGTATCGACCCCAAGTCTGGCAAGCCCGTCTTCGTAAAGATCGGCCGCTTCGGACCTGTTGTACAGATAGGTTCTGCAGAAGATGCCGACAAGCCCCAGTTTGCCCAGTTGCCCAGCGACAAGAGCATTGAGACCGTAACTCTCGACGAGGCATTGGAACTCTTCAAGCTTCCTCGCACCGTTGGTGAATACGAGGGTGAAAAGGTGGTGATTGGTGCTGGACGCTTCGGCCCCTACATTCTGCACATGAAGAAATACACTTCGCTGCCTAAGGATGCCGATCCTATGGCTATCACGCTGGAAGAAGCCGTGAAGCTGATCAACGAGAAACGTCAGCAGGAAACCAACAAACACATGAAGTCGTTCGACGAAGACAGCAAGCTGGAAGTGCTCAACGGACGCTACGGCCCCTATCTGGCCTACGACGGCAAGAACTATCGCATCGCCAAGGCCCTGCACGCCAAAGCTGCTGAACTGACTTACGACGAGTGTATGGCCATCATTGAAAAGCAGAAGAAATGAGGCGTATTATCCTGATAGGATATATGGGGTCTGGCAAGACCACCGTGGGCAGAGCCCTGTCAAAAGAGACGGGCATGATGTTCTACGACTTAGACTGGTACATCGAAAGCCGTATGCGCAAGACGGTAGCCCAGATCTTTGCAGAAAAAGGGGAAGAGGGCTTCCGCAAGATAGAATACAACATGTTGCACGAAGTGGCAGAATTCGAGAATGTCATCATCAGCTGTGGTGGAGGCACTCCCTGCTTCTTCGACAATATGGACTATCTGAACCAGCAGGGCGACGTCGTCTATCTGAAGTGTGAGCCTGAGACATTGTATAAGCATCTCCTGATGGGAAAGGTGGAGCGTCCGCTCATCAAGGGCAAAACACCTGAAGAGCTGATAGCCTATATCACGAACCATCTGGCTGAGCGTGAACCGTTCTATAGTCGTGCCCAACATACACTCGATGTCACCGTACTCGATGAGTATGACAAGATAAAAACCAGCGTTGCAGCGCTGCGAAAGCTGTTAAACCTATAAAACCGAACTACCCATTTATTAATTAAGCATATGAAGAAATGGACCATCGATGACTCCAAGGAGCTCTACAACATCAACGGCTGGGGTACCAGCTACTTTGGTATCAACGAACAGGGAAACGTCTACGTGACCCCTTGTAAGGACAACACGCAGATTGACATTCGTGACGTGATGGACGAATTGGCACTGCGCGATGTGCAGTCGCCAGTACTATTGCGCTTCCCAGATATTCTCGATAACCGTATCGAGAAGACATGGAGCTGCTTTAAGAAGGCTGCCGAAGAGTATGACTACAAGGCTGAGAACTATGTGGTGTTCCCCATCAAGGTCAACCAGATGCAGCCCGTCGTCGAGGAGATTATCTCGCACGGACGTAAGTTTAACCTGGGCATCGAGGCTGGTTCCAAACCTGAGCTGCATGCGGTGATTGCCGTACAGTGTCAGAGCGACTCCATCATCATCTGCAATGGTTATAAGGACCAGTCGTACATCGAGCTGGCCCTGCTGGCACAGAAAATGGGCAAACGCATCTTCATCGTGGTCGAGAAACTCAACGAGTTGGAGATTATTGCGCGCGAAGCCAAGAAACTGGGCGTCAAGCCTAACATCGGCATTCGCATCAAGCTAGCTAGCAGTGGTAGTGGTAAATGGGAAGAGAGCGGTGGCGATGCTTCTAAGTTCGGCCTGACGAGTGCTGAGCTGCTGGAAGCGCTGGAGATGCTGGACAAGAAGGATATGCGCGACTGTCTGCGACTGATCCATTTCCATATCGGCTCGCAGATTACTAAGATTCGTCGCATACAGACTGCCTTGCGCGAGGCATCGCAGTTCTATGTACAGCTGCATAAAATGGGCTATAAGGTCGACTTCGTAGACTGTGGTGGTGGTCTGGGCGTCGACTACGACGGCACGCGTTCTCCCTCTAGTGAGAGTAGTGTCAACTACTCTATCCAAGAGTATGTCAACGACTGTATCTACACCTTTGTCGATGCTGCCAACCGTAATGACATCCCCCACCCCAACCTGATTACGGAGAGCGGACGCTCATTGGCTGCCCACCATTCTGTCTTGGTCATCGATGTGCTGGAGACAGCCTCGCTGCCTGAGATGCCTGAGGAGTTTGAGCCTGACGAGAACTCACACCAGCTGGTGAAGGACCTCTACGAGATCTGGGATAACCTAACGCCTCGTAATGTGCTGGAAGACTGGCACGACGCCGAGCAGATTCGTGAAGAGGTACTCGACCTCTTTGCACATGGTATCGTTGACCTCAAGACACGTGCTGAGGTAGAGGCGATGTATTGGAGCGTCTGCCACGAGATTCATGCTTTGGCTAAGAACCTGAAGCATGTACCTGAAGAACTGATGAATATCGACAAGCTGTTGGCTGATAAGTATTTCTGCAACTTCTCGCTGTTCCAGTCGCTGCCCGATTCCTGGGCCATCGACCAGGTATTTCCTATCATGCCCATTCAGCGACTCAACGAACGCCCCACACGTAATGCAACCATCCAGGACATCACATGCGACTCAGACGGTAAGATAGCCAACTTCGCGACCAATCGCCATAACTCCCACTCGTTGCCCGTTCATTCTTTGAAGAAGAACGAGAACTACTATTTGGGTGTATTCCTGGTGGGTGCCTATCAGGAAATCTTAGGCGACATGCATAATCTGTTTGGCGACACTACCGCTGTCCACATCTCCGTCAAGGATGGCACCTATCATATCGATCAGGTGTTCGATGGTGAGACCGTAGAGGAGGTGCTGGAATATGTACAGTACAATCCGAAGAAGCTGGTTCGCCAATTGGAAGTCTGGGTTGCCAAGAGCGTGAAAGCAGGCAAGATCAGTCTGGAAGAAGGTAAGGAATTCCTCTCCAACTATCGCTCAGGCCTTTATGGCTATACCTACTTGGAATAAGACTTAATCATTATAACCTAAACGAATATGTACAAGAAATCAACAAAACCTATCATCGGCATCCTGCTAGTAGCAGTGATGACCTTGATGTGTGCCTGCAAATCACAGCAGGCCGTTAACCAAGCACAGTCTATCGAGTCGCCACAGCCACAGCTTGTCCATAAGGAAGCTGCCGTCTGGGCTCAGACACATGCAGGTGCGCTTATCGACAAATATCTGAAGGATGCTGGCAACAAGCTCGATCCTGACGAGATGCGCAAACTGTTTGCTCCTATTGGCTACGACGGAGGTACCAACACCACCAGCTATCGTGATGCTGAGAAGGTATTGGTCGACACGCTCTATTCAGTTATGCTACAACGTGCTATTGCAGCAGGCAATACCAGCATCGTCATCTTTACAGGTCCTTCGGCCAGTGGAAAGAGTACAGCCACCAAGACGATGGATTTCTCGAAGACAGGCGTTGTCTACGACGCTGCTTTCAATTCTTACAAGAAGCTGTCTACTGCTGTCAAGCGCGCCCAAGACGCTGGCATGAAGAAGATTACGATTATTGCCGTCTATAACACCATCCGCAACTGTTTCAAGAATTCTCTGGACAGAGGCAAGGTCAGCAACCGCTTTATCCACGTGCCTTATATGATTTCATCCTTCAAGAACAATATCCGCAAGATGGAACTCATGAAGCAGAACTTCCCCGATCTGGAATATATCTGTCTGGACAAGAGCGACAACAAGTATGCCAAGCCTGTTTCCCTTGACGACGCCATCCGCTGGAACTTCGACGTCAGCCAGGAGGATATCCACGAACTCTTCACCTATATCAGCAATGAAATTGACACTAGAGGACTTACAAAACATCAGCTTACCTATATCACGGGAGACATACTGTCAATTGAGGGACTGTCAGATTCCAATAAAGCTCTGGCCCAAGACATTGATAGAAGAATACGTGAGATGCCAAGATGAAATCATCACAGAGGCATGGGAACGCTCTTCCCTTGGTTTAGGAGATCTATAGAACGTTATGAAAGAGAAAATAACCATTGTAAAAGTGGGTGGAGCTGTGGTCGAGGACGAACTACAGCTCTCTCAGTTGTTACGCGACTTCTCAGCTATTGAGGGGCGCAAGGTGTTAGTACACGGCGGTGGGCGCAAGGCTACGAAGATGGCTGAGCGTCTGGGCATTGAGACACAGATGGTCAATGGACGTCGCATCACGGATAGCGATATGCTGGAGGTGGTGACGATGGTGTATGGCGGACTGGTCAATAAGAATCTGGTGGCTCGTCTGCAGGCCAATGGTGTGAATGCCATAGGTCTGACGGGTGCCGATGCTGATGTCATCCGCAGCCATAAGCGTCCATTAAAGGATGGTATCGATTATGGGTGGGTAGGCGACGTTGACAACGTCGCACACAAAACCCTGTCACACCTCATTGAGGCTGGTATCACTCCCGTGATGGCACCTCTGACGCACGATGGCGAGGGCCACATCCTGAACACCAATGCCGACACCATCGCCTCAGAAACGGCCAAGGCACTGGCTAAGGATTACGACGTGACACTCATCTTCTCATTCGAGAAGAAAGGTGTACTGGGCAATCCTGATGACGATGATTCAGTGATTCCCACCATCACGCGTACCTTATTTGAAAAGTATAAGGCCGATGGCACTATCTCTGGTGGCATGCTTCCAAAGATAGAGAATGCACTCAGCGCTGTCGATGCTGGCGTTTCCAGAGTTATCATCACACTGGCTACCGCCATCGACGGACAACACGGCACAGTCATCGAATAATAAATCAAGGGATGAAGAACATCAGTTTCCAGACACATATCCTTCCTCTGAAGAACCAACTCTTCAGGATGGCCCTCCGCATCACCATGAATCCTGCGGATGCTGAGGATGTGGTTCAGGAAACGATGATGAAGGTCTGGAACCGTCGCAGCGACTGGGAACAGATAGAATCCATCGAAGCCTTCTGCCTCACCATCTGTCGTAATGTGGCTCTCGACAAGTTGCGTCGCAAGGATCATCAGGCACAATCGCTCGACGAGACCATCGATCCCACCGATCGCAGGACAGCATCCAATCCAGAAGAACAGACCGTGCAGAGCGACCGTGTACAACTGGTTCGCACGCTTATCAGCCAACTTCCTGAGAAACAACGCAGTTGTATGCAGTTGCGCGATATCGAGGGCAAGAGCTATAAAGATATTGCCACCATCCTCGAGATGACTGAGGAACAAGTGAAAATCAACATCTTCCGTGCCCGCCAAACCATTAGAGACCGCTTCCAGAAAGCAGAAAAATACGGTATCTGAATTTTTTTTTGCGATTTCTGTAACTTTCCGATTTTACAAACGTCATTTATTATAGAGAACCCAAAAGAACGGTATGGATTATAAGTACATCGAACAACTATTAGAGCGCTATTGGAACGCTGAGACCTCCCTTGAGGAGGAAAGCATCCTGCGCACCTTCTTCAGCCAGAAGGACATTCCGGCTGAGATGGAGTCCCTGCGTGCGCTCTTTACCGACGAGGCCTGTGGCCAGACGTTGGGCGATGACTTTGATGCCCGTATACTGGAGATGATTAGTGAAGACGAAGCTCCCAAGACCGTGAAGGCTCGTGAGGTGAAGCTCAGCGAGAGTCTGATGCCCCTCTTCAAGGCTGCTGCTGTCGTTGCTATCATTCTTACTCTTGGCGGAGCTTTACAGGCTCCTTGGGACAACAGCTGGAACACACCTGAAGACTATGCTGCCATTCAGCAGAAGATTGATACGGTGGTTGCAGTACAGCCCATCCAAGCCGAGAACATCAGCGACGCTGCTTTGGACAGTACGAAGGTGCTGCTTCCTGAACAAACCAAGAACTAGAATTTTTCTATGCTTTCTCTATATTATAAATCATGTTTAGTAAAACACAAGAAGAGGCTGTGAAGTCTCGACTTTTCGACCCAAGTAAGCGGTCGATTTCTCTCAAAATTTCATAACATACTAACGCTGAGCGGGCTGCTTCTGAAAAATTCAGAGAAGCAGCCCGCTCGATTTGTATACCTTTCCTGTTTTATTGTGCCCTACGCATCCAAAGATGCAGCTGGTAGAGGGCAGGCAACAGGATGAGCAGCGAGAATGCCACAGCCATCAGCACATGTTGTTCTGAACCCTTAAAGACGTGTATCAGTTTGATGTCTGGATCTGGATATACATGATAGAGGATATATGCTGCACTGTTATTGGCCCAATGATAAGCCACTCCTGGCAGAATAGAACCTGTACGCCAGTACATCCATCCCAACAGTAAGCCAATCAGGAAGGCATGAGGCATCTGGGCGGGGTTAAAGTGAGCCAACGAGAAGAATACGGCAGAGAGAGCTATGGCACCCCAAGCGCCTAGTCTCTCAACACCCAGCAACGACTTCAGAATAGCGCCACGGAAAACAATCTCTTCAGACAGCGGCGCCAGCAAACCTATAGCCACATAGCCCCAACGGTCGGCCAAAATCATGTCGAACTCCTGTTCTACGATATTAGGCAATTCAGGCATGTGCTCCTGCATCCACAACGAAGGAATGATGGCACCCAACGATGCTACCACACTCCAAAAGAGTACATTCCAGGGACGTGTACGAATCCATTTGGGCGATACTTGTGTCCAGCGTGTCATCAAGAACACAGCAATGGTGACGACGCTGACGACTACCGTCGACGTAATCAACAGATAATTAGTGGTATCTGTCGTGTGGGTAATCTGCTTCCACAGGTAATCAACCAAGTAGCCTACCACTATCTGCAGACCCACAAACACCAAGATGTAACAAATAGCCTTTTTCATATCCTATATGAATTAATATTTCATTATACTGCTCTCCACCTTTAATAGCTCTTCAGCCCTTTCAGCGTCTTGCTGCAATTGTGCCTTCAAAGCCTCAGCCGAATCGAAACGCTGTTCAGGACGCAAGCGGTCGATAAACGATACCAGCAGCTGCTGACCGTAGAGATTCTCATGCAGACGGAAGACATGAACCTCCAACGTCACCCGCTGTCCATCAAACGTGGGACGAGTGCCGATATTCATCATGGCATGCTTCCACTCCACACTGTTCTCCATCCGCACCTTCACAGCATAAGCACCCTTGGCGGGTATCAGTTGACAGACATCCTCTGCCACCAGATTAGCAGTAGGGAATCCTAGCTTCGTACCCACATGTTCACCATGCTCTACGTGTCCCAAAATGGTATAAGGATAACCTAACAGCTCGTTGGCTTGGACTATCTCGCCTTCTGACAACAGCTGTCGCACGCGCGAACTGCTCACCTCGCCCTTGGCAGGCAGCTGAATGACCTCAATACCCAGTTCCTTTCCGTATCTCACATAGTCCTCAAAGCCTTCCTCACGACGATAGCCGAAACGGTTGTCATAACCTGTCAGCAACACTTTTACGCCCAGTTGCTCCTTCAACACCTGTTCCATAAACTGGCGGGCTGTCATCTGGCGCAATTCGTCAGTAAACGACAGCACCTCCGTACGGTCCACCTGTGTATGCGACAGCAATAGCAACTTGGCAGCCAACGGCGTCAGCACCTGCTCTCTGCGCATCGTATGGTCGAAGGTAATAACCATCGACTGCAAGCCGCGTTCGCGAGCAGCCTCAACCACTTGGCTCACCACAAACCGATGCCCCTGGTGAACACCGTCAAACATGCCTATCGTGGCTACATATCCTTGTTGCTCCATTGTCTCTTAATCATTCTGTATATTTCACCAATCCACAATACGGGAGAAGTGATGGCCAGCAATATTCCCCATGTCTCCAGCGACAAAGGGACCGTACGGAATATCCTACCTCCAAAGGTGACGATAAGCCACTGGCCTATCAATACAATTGCCAATACCAATAGGAAGCCACTACATGCCCACAAACGGCGGAAGGCAGAATGGACAGAGCCTAACTGCTTGGCATTAAACAAGTTCCACCACTGCAACAACACAAAGATATTGAAGAAGATGGTCAGCTCCATATCGTCAACGCCAGCCACCTTTTCAAAATACCACAACAGTACAAAGGTCACCAGAAAGAAGATGCCACCTGTCCAGGCAATGCCTCTGAACATACCTCGTGTGATGATAAAGGCATCTTTGCTACGTGGCCGTTCTCGCATTACCTCTCTCGAGGGAGGCAGTGAGGCCAACGCCATCGCTGCAAACGTGTCCATAATCAGGTTAATCCATAGTATCTGGGTAATGGTCAGCGGCATTTCCGTACCTATCACAGCACCACAAAGCACCAGTAACAATGCCGTCACGTTGACCACCAGTTGGAAGTATATGAAACGCTGGAAGTTCTTATAGAGCGAACGGCCCCACATCACCGCTTGTACAATACTGCGGAACGAGTCGTCAATCAGTGTGATGTCGCTGGCCTCTTTGGCCACACTGGTTCCTGATCCCAGCGAGAGGCCTACGTGCGCACGATTCAAAGCTGGCGCATCGTTCGTACCGTCGCCCGTCACAGCCACCACTTCTCCTCGCTGTTGCAATAGTGCTACTAGTCGCTGCTTGTCCTGCGGGCGCGCTCTCGACATCACCTTCAGCGTCTGCACACGCTCCAATGCTTCCTCGTCGCTCAGGGCCGCAAACTCAGCACCAGTTATCACAGCATCTGCCACATTCCCTGCGACGACACCCGTCTGTCGTCCTATTTCCAAAGCCGTCTCAGCAGTGTCGCCCGTCACTATCTTCACATCAATACCAGCCCTCACACATTGGCGGATGGCAGCTGGCACTTCCTGACGCAGGGGGTCACTGATAGCCACGATAGCTAATAACGTATGATTCTGTCCGATAGCCAGTGTACGCATCGCATGCTGTTGCCAATCACGCAACTGCAGCTCTACTTTCTGGCGCTCGTCAGCGTCCATCTCCATCTTGGCTATCACCACTTCAGGTGCACCTTTTATATATAGAGTGTCGTCCACAGTAGTCGTCATGTATTTGCGTTCTGTCGAGAATGGTTCGCGAGCCGTGATGGCATTGTCCTCCCGCATCTTTTGATAGTCAGTACCCTGAGCTGTCACCCAGCGCAGCAAGGCCTGCTCCGTCGGATTGCCCACCTCGTGTGTCGCTGTCGTATTCAGGGCAATGGCCTTAAAGAGCTTATCTCTTCCATCTTCCATCATACATCTGACATCACTCACCGTCATTCTGTTTTCAGTCAGTGTTCCTGTCTTGTCCGTACAAATCACCGTCACAGCGCCCATCGTCTCCGATGCCTGGAGTTTTCTCACCAGATTGTTCGACTTCAGCATTCTGCGCATATTCAGAGCCAAAGCTAACGTGACAGCCATTGGGAGACCTTCAGGCACAGCCATCACTATCAGCGTGACAGCCATCATAAAGTAGCGTAATACCACCTCTGTCATACCTAGATAGTCGTCCGTATGCCACAGGGGACTTGTCAGGATGTCGTGAATCAGGAATACCACAAACGATGCAATGGATAATGCTCCGCCCACCTTACTGATAAGCTTGGCGAGTCTGTCCAACTGCACATTCAGTGGTGTCTTCACACCAGTCAGTTCCGATGCCTGTCTGGCCACATGGCCAATCTCCGTCCCATCGCCTACCGCTGTCACCACAAAACGCCCCGTGCCAGCCATCACCATCGACGAGCGCAACAGCAAGTCCCTGGCGTAAGTTTCACCTCTTCCCTCTTCCTTCTTACTTCCTACTTCTTTTGTCGTCAACATCTCACCCGTCAGCGAACTCTCGTCCACTTGCAGGTCTGTCGCTTCTACCAGTTGTCCGTCAGCAGGCACCTCGTCGCCCGTCTCGACTATCACGACGTCACCCACCACGACTTCTCTGCGGGCTATCTCCATCACCTTTCCCTCGCGAACTACCTTTACCAGCTGTTCTTCGCCCAACTGCGTCAGCACATCGAATTTGCGGGCAGCATCCCTTTCAAAATAAAAACCTACCGTCGTGGCAAGGATGATAGCTGCAATAATGCCTATGGTCTCCAGAAAGTCCTGCTTCACAAAAGATAAAGCCAACGATACCAAAGCTGCCACCAACAAGATGCGCACCATCGGATCCTGATATTTCTCCAGATATAGTCGCCACATAGAGGGACGCTGAGGGGGCGTCAGCACGTTTACGCCATGCTTCTCCCTACTCTTCAGCACCTCTTGGGCATTCAATCCTTGTATTTTTGCTGTTTTCACGGTGCAAAGGTACGAATAAGCGAGTAAAAAGCCAAATTTATTTGAGCTTTTTCAAGCGGGAGTACTTTCGACGGAGTCAAAGGTACGATTAAGTGAGAGAAAAAGCAAATTTATTTGTATTTTTCCGAGAGAAAGTACCTTCGACGAAGTCAAAATTACAAAAAAAAGGTAAAATTTGGGGAGCTGCAGCAAATTTTTCTCTTTTCACTTTTCACTTTTCACTTTTTTTTGTACCTTTGCACCCGCAAAACGCATTTGCATCGGACTTGTAGCTCAGTTGGTTAGAGCAACAGACTCATAATCTGGAGGTCGTAGGTTCAAGCCCTACCTGGTCCACACTGAAAA
>JAEEGI010005360.1_pt1 | contig 29540 bp, 27 predicted proteins | sample 8958751 | NCBI WGS metagenome assembly JAEEGI01 (sample SAMN16246545, study PRJNA631951) | gut metagenome | biome: gut microbiome; feature: rumen; material: KS-attached | host: Bos | place: Iran: Karaj | collected 2018-10 | reverse complement strand
AATGGTATTGCTTTGGATGCTAACATGCAGGCTATCTGGTTTTCTACCAGTGCCCCCTCGTTCACTCCAATGTCGCCGTTCATCACCTGTAGCTGCAGATTCTTTAGCAGCATGCTGCTCATCAGTCCAGTGTCAACTAGATATAGTTTGTACAAACTCCGGTTTTCTGTAGCCTCAAATGGCAGTTCGAAAGCCTTAGTATTGAACGAATAGTATGCCAAACTGGCATCAACCAACCACTGTGTGGGGCTTTCGTATTTGCGTCTTGAAGCTCTTCTTTTTGCATATATTTTTACCCACTTTATGCAACTTTTTGCAGTGCAACAATAAAGCCCCGCATGGGAAACTCACCATGCGAGGCTGTTAGAACATTCTGCTACCAATAGTGAAGGATTGCTAATCAGACACTACTGGTGCACTATTGCGCAAGTAGTCTATTTCGCACTATCGTCATAGTGCAGGCGCATGTCGTTACGATAACTGACGCCAGTACCACTATTACTTGAACTATAAGCATAACGTCCATACACACCCGTTGTGGAATGACAACGGAAATACTTCCTGCTCGTATAGTACCCCGTATTATCCCTCACAGTAATCAGTAGATTATTTAAGCCGTCATACGTGAAGGGGGTGGCAAATTCGATGTGGCACCAGCCGGTTTGGAACGACGTATTTCCTTGATAAACCAATTGGAAAGTTGTGTTGTCGAAAGTTACAAAACTAGAGGACAACGAGGAAGATGCGGTGTTTGTCAGGTATATTTGTATATTTCTGGATACAGGATCTGTGCTTTCGTAGTAAAAATCAATACCTGTCACAACAGCCTCACCCGACATTTCATCATTCAAAAGCAACTGCTGAGAATACGTATTTTCATCCCAAACATTGAAGGGAAGGAAGTTTGTAGACTGTTGGGTGCCAGACATCACTCTTACGAATTCCATGTCGTTCTCGCCGAAAGTCACTGTATTAATCGTGTTGCGGTCTATGGTAAGTTGTACGGTGGACTTGACAACTTTCTCGCAAACTCTACCGTCGTCGGTGTACAACGAGATGCCCAGCACCTGCGTAGCGGGAAGCGCGATGTAGAATACCTTGCCACTGCTAATGGACTGGGCGGTGGCGCAGTTCAGGGTGACAGTGTTCGTACCGTTGCCATCACTCAGGATGGGCGTTCCAGTTGTATTGTCTACTGCGAAAGTGCCGTTAACCGCGCTATTAGCAGTGATGGTGATGCTGGAGATGTTGATGTTGGCCTTGGTAAGGTTAAGTGCGAGCACGCCGCAGAGGTTCTTGAAGGTGAGCTGGTCGTTGCTGCTCTCGGCATACATCGGGAACTGGTTTATAGAGCCCTCCACGTAGGTCTGCGTAGCGGGCAGGGTGATGTTCACGCCGTCGGTGGTCAGCGTGGTGGGATAGAAGGCGCGGAAGGGACTGTCGCCCGTCTCGCCGCTCACGTTGTCGAACACGGCGGTGGTGGCAGGGGTCTGCGGGGTGGCAGAGTAGATACCGCAACCGGCGGTGCCGTAGACGGCAATCTGGTCGCCGCTCACCCATTCGAGGGCGGTGCCGTTCAGTTCGGTCTTGGCAGCGTTGCAGTCCTCCATCGTGGCGCGGAACTGCGTGCCGTTGCCCTGGGTGTTCTCCTTCTTGCAAGAGGTCAAACTCACTAGTCCGACTAGACATACTAGGGACACTAAAGAAACTAGGTTTTTCTTCATTTTCTTCTCCTTTCTTTAATTAGTCGAAATCGTTACCAGTGTAGCTGCCGCCTGATGTCAGTCCCTCGGTCGAGCCTGCGGTCTGTGGTTCTGGAGCTGTGCCACTTGCTTGGAAGCCCTTTTCGACGCGGGCCTCAATCAGTTCTACCATAGGAGCGTCGTACTCCTGTTTAAAGTTCTCTTTCATTGGTTTTTGCTAGAGTTTTTGTCGCTGGCGGATACCTGCACCAGATAAAGTTAATTATTCTAAGGGAACATATAAAAAGAAGCGCGGGTATCAAACTCATCATTTATCCCGCATACGAGGCTCTGGCATGCCTACCTACCGAGGATAAACAATGCCGAACCCCACGCTGTGACAATATACAAGAAATGTATAAGCCACACCATAAGGCGTCGACCTTGCTTTACCGTGCGGTAGGTTTGAATGTGCCAGATTCGTATGCCGCAGATAAAACGTTGCGTTCAACGTCCTTTCGTTATGTTCTGTCGCCCACCCGCTTACCCGTCAAGGGTTCGGATGGTTGACGATGCAAATATACAACTTTTCTCCGATATATAACACTTTTTTACTAAAAAATCATCATATTTCCCTCCCCAATCCCATTCCATCGCCCCAAAACTCGCAGATACTCCTTAGAATCTTTAGCATTTATCCTATAGTTATACTATATTTATCCTTTAGTTATCCTATATATAATAGTATAACTAAGGTATAACTAAAGTATAACTAAGGTATAAGTATTATATAAGTGCAAAGGGAATGATGGACCTAGAGTGAGATGTGGAGGGTGGTGTGAGGATGTTGTCTTGGTGGATTTTTGTTTGCGGATGGTTATTTTTTCGTATCTTTGCACTTGATTCCGATCGGAAGGAAGTCGACCAGGGGTGCTGCAAGTGATTGTGGCTGAGATTAAACCCTCGAACCTGATCCGGATAATGCCGGCGGAGGAAATGTAATATGTTTAAAAAAAGTACTATCAATGGTGGCTTTTTAGCCATGCGGCCAGTGAGCCGCGTTGTCGCTATAGCGACATGTTTAAGTTTTCAAATTGGGACAGTCTGCGCGCAGACTCAGGACACCACACGCACGCTCGACGAGGTGCTGATTAAGGACTCTCGTGCGGGAGAGCGGTCGCCCTTCACCACGTCGAATCTCACACGCGAGCAGCTCGACGATGCCAAAACGGACGTGAGCATCCCCTTTATGCTGGAGTTGCAGCCCTCGGTGGTGGTGAGCGGCGAGAACGGCAAGATGGGCGAGACGTCGATGCGCATCCGCGGCGTTGACGCGAGCCGCATCAACGTGAACATCAACGGTATCACGCTGAACGACCCCGAGAGCCAGGCGGTGTTTTGGTACAATGTGCCGAACCTCGGCGGGATGGCACAGAGCCTGCAGATACAGCGCGGAGTGGGCGCGTCGAACGGTGGTGGCAACTCGTTCGGCGGTGCCATCAACCTGCAGACCCTCAACGCACAGGACCATGCATACGGGCAGGCCGACATCGCCTACGGCTCGTGGAACACGCGGCAGTACGGCATAGCCGCGGGTACGGGCATCACGAAGCGGGGCGTTGCGTTCGACATCGCTTACAACGGCCAGACGACAGACGGCTTTGTGCGTAACGGTTTTGCCGACCAGCAGTCGCTGTTTGCGAGTGCAAGCTACTACGGCAAGCGGTCGCTGCTGAAGGCGGTGGCGATTATCGGCACACAGCATACGGGCATCACTTGGAATGGTGAGGATGCCTCGGTGCTGGAAGAGAATCCGAGATACAACAGCGCAGGCGAGTATTACGACGATTTGGGCAACATCTATTATTACGGCAACGAGAGCGACAACTACAATCAGCGTCGCTACCAGCTGTACTACAGCCTGCTGATGAACGACCGCTGGAGCCTGAAGGCGGTGGCGGACTTTACGCACGGCGACGGCTACTACGAGCAGTATAAGGCGGAGAAGAAGTTCTCCAAGTACGGCATCGACCGCAGCGGTAAGTCGGACTTCGTCACGCAGAAGCTGATGTGGAACAGTGCCTACACGGGTAACGTGTCGGCTCATTATACGGGCGAAAAGGTGAATTTCACTTTTGGTGAGATGATGCTCTATTTCGATGGCGACCATTATGGCGACGTGATTTGGTGCAAGGATTCGACGGGCTTCGACACCAAGCCCTACGAGTGGTATCGCTACAAGGGCAAGAAGGTGGATGCGACCACCTACGCCAAGGCCGACTGGGATGTTTCTTCGAAGCTCAACCTATATGCCGACCTGCAGATGCGCTATGTTGACTACAGCCTCAAGGGCGTGGAGGACGATGGGTACGACCTTGATTTCCACGGGACCTACCCCTTCTTCAATCCCAAGGTGGGCGCGAACTACCAGCTGGGTAAAGGCCAACGGCTCTATGCTGTGGCAGGTATCGCCCACCGCGAGCCTACGCGCAGCGACATTAAGGATGCCTTTGTGAACGGCCGCACGATGAAGGCCGAGGCGATGCTGGATGTGGAGTTGGGCTATCAGGTGAATCGGAACCGCTTTGCCTTCTCGGCAAATGGGTACGCGATGCTATATAAGGACCAGCTGACCCCCAACGGCGACTTGAGCAGCAGCGGCTACAGCCTGATGGAGAATGTGGACAAGTCGTACCGTCTGGGTGTGGAGCTGGTGGCGGGCTACCGTTTCACGGAGTGGTTCCGCCTGGATGCGAACCTGACGCTGAGCATGAACAAGATTGTGGACTATACGTATACCGACTTTGTGGAGGGCGACACGGTGCTGACGACCTATACCCGCAATACCGACTTGGCCTATTCGCCCAACGTGATAGGTGCTGCCATCGCCACTTTTGAGCCGATGAAGAACTTGAAGTTGCAGCTGACGGGCAAGTATGTGGGCAGCCAGTATCTGGACAACACGTCGCGCGACTGCTACCGTCAGGATGCCTATTTCCTGCTGAACTTTAAGGCTGGCTACACTTGGCAGCTGAAGGGAGGCGAGGAGATTGAGGCGCAGCTGGTGGTGAATAACCTGCTGGACCGCCACTACCGCATCGGCGCGTGGGCTGGCGACGGCTACTGGGACGGATACTACCACTACGCGGGATGGTATCAGCAGCCCGGCATCAATTGTCTGGCCCGCATGAGCGTACGGTTCTGATGAGATAAAAACGGAAGTTAAAGAGGGAGTTAAAGAGGACAATACAATGGGCGACCAAGCATTTGTCCACTTTAACTCCCTTCTATTACTCCCACTTTAACTTCCTTTTTGAGGGCAGACACGTTATTTGGCGACAATCATTTTTAGCAAGTCTTGGCCGATGTCGCGGCGGAAGTACATGCCGTCCCACGAGATTTTGGCAATTTCTTGGTACGACTTGAGCAGAGCTTCGGGCATGCTGTTGGCGAGGGTTGTGACGCATAGCACGCGGCCGCCGTTGGTGAGTATGGCACCGTTGTCGGTCACCCGTGTGCCGGCATGGAATACTAGGCTGCCGTTCACGTTGTCGATGCCCTTGATGGGTTTGCCCTTCTCGTAGTGCTCGGGATAGCCTTCGGCAACGGCCATTACGCAGGCGGCCGTGCGGGGGTCGATTTCGAGGGTGGTCTGCTGTAGGTTGCCACGCCACACGCGTTGCAGCAGGTCCACCATGTCGCTCTTGATGCGGGGGAAGACGCTCTCGGTTTCGGGGTCGCCCATGCGGACGTTGTATTCGATGACGTAGGGGTCGAGTTCGCCGGTAGTGTCGTTGTTTACAGCCATCAAGCCCACGAAGATAAATCCTTTGTAGGGCGTGCCTTCTTGGTAGAGGCCTTTGATGGTGGGGATGACGATGCGGTCTTCTACCTTTTTCATGAACTTCTTGTCGGCAAAATGTACGGGGCTGATGGAGCCCATGCCGCCGGTGTTGAGGCCGGTGTCGCCTTCGCCGATGCGCTTATAGTCCTTAGCGGTGGGCAGCAGCTTGTAGTGCTTGCCGTCGGAGAGCACGAAGACGCTGAGTTCGATGCCGTCGAGGTATTCTTCGATGACCACCTTGGCGGAGGCTTGCCCGAATTTGGCCTCCTTGAGCATGGCAGTGAGTTCGTGCTCGGCCTCCTCGAGGGTTGGGAGTATCAGCACACCCTTGCCTGCGGCCAGGCCGTCGGCTTTGAGCACGTAGGGGGCCTTCAGCGTGTGTAGGAAGGCGATGCCCTCTTGTAGGGTGCCGGCGGTGAAGGTGCGGTAGGCGGCGGTGGGGATGTCGTGGCGATGCATAAACTCCTTGGCGTAGTCCTTGCTGCCTTCGAGTTGGGCGCACTCTTTGGAGGGGCCGATGACGATGATGTCGCGTAGCGACGGCTGCGAGGCAAAATAGTCGCGGATGCCCGCCACCAGCGGAGCTTCGGGACCCACCACAACCATGTCTATCTCATGTTTGAGCACCCAGGCATGGATGGCGGCAAAGTCGGTGGGTTCCAGGTTGATGTTTTGCACGTAGGCCCCCCCGTGGAGGTTAGCCATGAGGGCGGTGCCTGCGTTGCCGGGGGCCACATAAAGATGGGTGCATTTAGGGCTGGCTGCCAATTGGCAGGCCATGGCGTGTTCGCGACCGCCAGAACCAAGAAGTAAGATATTCATATTCGATAGTATCTAATTTTAAAAATGCAAAGATACAAAGTTTTTTGGATATGAATAAAAAATTGGGAATCGGGATTTAAAAAATTAGTATTTCATCACAATCCTATCTCTATGCCAAACTCGTAGAGGGATTGTGAGGTGTAGGTTGGCAATAGGTTGGCGGTTAAGTTGATATGGCGGATTACGCTCTCGGGGATGGCGATGCCGATGCCCATGGTGAGTCGCCAGGGGTTGAGGGTGGGCATGTTGCCGAGCTTGCCGACGGGGATGAGGCTGTGGGCGGGAGTGAGGCTGAGCTGCCACCCCATACGGTCGCTGCCGCGAGGGTGCAGATTGAGGGTGAGAGGCACGCCGGCATAGAGGCTGAGGGTGTTAAAGGTGTAGTGGAGGTCGGTGTTGTTGGGGATGGCGGTGGTGCCGTTGTTTTCGTAGGATGATACCCCAAAGCCGTCGATGCCGTTGACATAGGTATAGCCTGCCTCGTGGATATGTAGGTTGCACTGTTCGGCATAGCCGCTCAGCGTTACGCCTACGTCCAGATGGCGGTGGTTGTTGTAGGCTATGGTGTAGGCCACACCCACGTTGGCGGAGAGGTTCTGCGTGGGGGTGATGGAGGTGTAGTTCGGTGCATCGAGACTGTTAAGACCTGTCTCCTTGCCCATCCCGAATGATACGTTCGACATGGTGGAGACACCCAACGAGACGATGAGGTGTAGGCGGCTGGGTTTGGGTGTGGATTGTGGTGGTTGGGCGGGCTGGAGGGGCTCAAGCTGGATGGGGGTGGGTGGGGCAATGGAGGGGGGATTGGAATAATCGGAGTGGTCGGAATAATCGGAGAAATCGGAGTGGTCGGAGTAGTCGAAATTATCAGAATAATAATCGGAATGGTCTGATTGGATGGCGATGGGTTGGAGCTTGGCGTTACGCGGGGTGGCGGAGACAGTGGGTGAGACCTCTGGTGCGATGGATGGGGGCAGTGTGTTGTCTTTTGTATCAATGTCTGCCGGCTGTTCGGCTATGAGGATGCCTACGGGCTCGGGCAGCGCCTGCCAGCGGTGCAGCATCGTGCCCACAATAGCTGCCATCACTGCCACACATGCCAGCGCGGTGCGGCGACGCGCCTGCCTTTGTGCCAAGTGGCGCACGTGTCCGGCGGCATGCTGCTGTTGGCGTTGGTCCTCGCCATACTGCTGTAGTAACTCTTCTATATCATGCTGGTTCATATCTCGCTATTTTCATCCATTTGTTTTCTCAATTCTTCGTAAATACGGCACATGGTGGTGTTCACGTTGCCTTCGGTCATACCGGTCAGCTGGGCTATCTCGCGACTGCTGCGTTGCTCCACATACTTCATCTTTATTAGCCGTTGGTGCTGTTTGGGCAGGGTGGCAATCGCCTGCTCCAGCCGTTGGTAGCGTGCCTCCAAGGCGGCTGCCTCGCTCTCCGAGGGTTGGTAGTCGGTCACCTCGTCGGGGTCGGTGGCAAGCGGGTTGCGAACGCGTTGGCGGCGCAGGGTGTCGATACACTCGTTGCGCAGCGCGTTCATGCTAAACCCTTGTGGATTCTTCATCAATCCCAGCCGCCACCGCCGATGCCATAGGCGTGCCAGCGTCTCCTGCACAGCGTCGGCTGCCAGTTCGTCGTCCTTTAGAATCTTCGCTGCCATGCGACGCATGGCGGGCTGCAGGGAGACGATGTCGCGTATGAACTGTTCGGTGGTGATGGTAGAAATTAAGAATTAAAAACTAATGAATTGCTTCCAACCTTTTTCTGATTCAATACAATGCGCAGTCGAGGATGAGATTGCATTCGGTGGTTTTGTCGGCCGTCACGGTCACGGGGCAGATGCCTCCTTTGTCGTCGACAGATGTGATTTGGCACATGTCGACGTCCATTAGTACCACCGAGTATTGTCCCGGCGGGAGCGACAGTTGGTAGCGTCCTTTGCTGTCGGAGTTGGTGGAGGCAACCAGGGTTTTGGGCATCTGTTCGGGGGAGTAGTCGGCATGACGATAGCCGCCGATGTCGTCGAGAGTGAAGTATTCATAGGCGCGAACTTCGCACGCCAAAGGTCTTTCTCCGCTGTTGTTGCCGTCTAGAGGGGGCGTCCAATCGCCGTAGCGTACTTTCACTCTGCCGTAGATTCCTTCGGTGATGGTGATTTTCTCGCACGAGGTGGCGACGAGCATGGTCAGTGCGACCAATGCCATGATGGGGGTTATTCGTCTAAGTTCCATGAGTCGTATGTTATGGTTGATTTATTGGTGATTTCAGAGTTTTTTTAATATACTGCGTGGTTGAGCATGATGTTCAGTTCGACAGCCTTTCCTTCTTCAACTGTGACGGTGTTGCCGTAATTGGCGTTAACCAGTTTCCCATTAGTGGGGTCGAGCACGAACACTGAATAGGTGCCGGGCGCAAGTGCTATTTCATAGAAACCCTTCTTGTTAGAGGTAGCAGTGCCTACCAATGGAGCCTGCAGGTAGTCGGATGATGGGGAGTACTCATAGGCATATATCTCGCATACTATAGGCCTCTCGCCGTGGTCGGGTGGATTGCTGCCCGGCATCCAGTCGCCGTAGCGTTCCTTCACTGTGCCATAGATGCCTTCGTTGATAGTTTTCTCGCACGAGGTGGCGAGGAGCATGGCCAGCGCGGCCAATGCCATGATGGGGGCTATTCGTTTAAGTTCCATGAGTCGTATGTTATGGTTGCTTTATCGGTGATTTCAGTCCAGTACATGGTGGGTGTGACCGTGGTGATTTGGCTGGGGAGGCCGTTGGGCAGGTATCGGTAGTCGATGTTGCTATGGCGTATGTAGGTGGTGTCGTTTCGGTTGTCGTAGTTGTAGTAGGTGGTGCGCACCAGATTGTTGCGGCATAGGCTGCTAGGGTTGTCGATGAAACCATCGCGGCTGATAAGGTCGGCGGGGAAGTAGCCAAAGAAGGGGTTGGGGTTGTTGTCATAAGCATATTCGATGTGCGACATGCCTGTCATGTACCATGCCATCGAGTCGGCGGTGGCGCGGACCAGGTTGCCGTTCTCCCACTCCAGCGTCCACTGTTGCCTGATAGTGTCGGTGTTCCAAAAAGAGCCCTGCCTCTGCCAGTCCTGCAGCGGGTGGGTGAAGACGATGGAGTAGGGTTGGCGTTCGTTGCCACGGTATAGGAAGTCGGTGGTGTAGTTCCTATTGCCCTGCCCGAAGCGGAAACTGATTTGGCTCAGCCGTCCGCCGGTGTAGTGGAAATGATAGGTGCGCAGGGGGATGCTGTTGCCGCCTTCGATGTGGTGCTGCAGGCTGTCCAGCCGACCGTTGGAATTGTAGAAGTATAGGTCATAAATATTCATCGGCTCGTTGCCATAGCGATGATAATTGCCCTCTATGTCGAAGTCGACCCGCGCCAGCCGATGGTTGTTGGTCCAGCTCCAGCGGTCGGTGAAGGTCAGGGAGTCGATACTTGCCTCAACCCCCACCTCGTGCAAGTCGTGGCGTATACTAGCGATGGGGGACTGCGGCACATAGTAGCCGCCGAAGGCATCTTGGTTGACGGGATAAATGTCGTCCTCCGGGCGGCAGCCGGCCACCGTGAGCAGCAAGACCGTAATAAAGAATAAACTAAGGTTTTTCATCTGAATACTAGTTTTTAATTTGAAAACAGGTGTTGATATACAATTCTTTGTTGGGGCTGACCGAGGTAGCTGCACACCTCTTTGATTACCAAGATGAACCGGCCAGCAGGCGGGTCGATAATCTGGAACGAGTTGTTGTAGAGGCAGAGGCAGTCCACTTGTCCCTGATCACCCACGTTCTCCGTCACCATGATGGTGTCGCCCACCACCTCCATGCTAGTGACGATGTTCTTGCCCGAGCCGCAGTCGAGCATCATGTTGTAGTGCGTCACCGACAGGGTATTGCCCGCAATCGATACCGCAATCGAGTCGGTGTTCATGTCTTTGGCGGCCAATGCATCGGTCTTCATCAGGCAGTCGCTGGTGGTGAAATTGGCGAGACGGGTGTCGGCGTAATTTCCCCCCATCTCTTTTTTACTACAGCCCACAACGGTGAGCAGCAGAGCCGACAGAAGTAATAGTTCGATGTGTTTCATTTTCTTATTCAAATATTTGTTGATAAACGATTTTTTGCTCTGAGCACGCCTTCACCTTGACGACTAAGGTGAAAGGCCGTGGTGGCAGATACGCAATCTGGAACGAGTTGTCGTACAGGCACACGCAGTTGGTCCTTCCCTGCTCGCCCACATCTTCTGTCACCGTGATGGTGTTGCCCACGCGCTCGATAGTGGTGGCGATATGCTCGCCCGAGCCGCAGTCGAGCGGCATATTATAATGAGTAACCGTCATCGTTGAGTTGTATGGGATATATGATACCACAACCGAGTCGGTGTTCATGTCCTTGGTGGCAATGATGTCGGTGAATGTGTGGCAGTCGCTGGTGACCACATCTGTCAGCCGTGGGTTGTCGGGATAGTCGCGGTCGCCGTCGCCATAATCCTCACACCCATTCAGCAGCGTGGTGGCTAGTATGATTGCCAGTGTTTGTAAAAAGACTTTCTTCATATTGAGTGACATTTTTGTGTTGCTTTTGTCTATATGACGCATAACTACCTAAAATATTACATGGATTTGGAATAAAATAGTGTTAATTCTTGTTAATTTCTCTCACCCGTTGTAATAATACACCACTTTGAACGTCATATAGACAAAACAACAAACAATATAAACATTATGAAACGATACTCTTTCATCACCCTGTCGGCACTGCTGTGCCTCTTGACCCTCAACTCCTGCAAGAAGCAGGACCGTATCTTACCCGTTGGCGAAACTGTATGCCATTGCGGAGTCGACGACCCGCTGAACGACCTCCGGTGGCTACACAAAATGGCTTTGGAGTTCGAATCTTTGCGTGGCAAGCAGTTTGCCTCTATCAGCATCTGCACTTACGACAGCACCAGTCAAGGTTTTCTTATTACTGACTGCGAGGAATGTCCCGACCGCGGACAGGAATTTGTCGACTGTCAGGGCAACAGCCTCGGACTGGTGGGCGGCTTTGCTGGCACTCCTCTCTCCGCCTATAATATCGACCCCGCCAGTGTCCGCGTCATCTATCGCAACTATCCCGACACCGCCGCCACCATCACCAACAAGACTTGGCGGCTCGTCCATTTCTACGACCGCGAGACTAGCACCACAGAAGTCCCCATAAGGCACCACCAAAATGGTGACGTCACGCTAGCATTCTGGTTGCGCTTCCATGACGACGGCACAGTGGAGGGCGGCGGTATCAACATCTTGAACGGCACCTACGCCATCTACGACCACCGCATCGCTATCAATATCGGTTGCGCCACCGAGATATACGATGCGACCGGTTGGGAGGAACGTCTGCTCGCAGCCCTTGGCAACTCCTACGACTTCAGCATAGACTACTATGGCAACACCCTGCGCATTTACTACGATTACAATCGCAAGTATATGGAATTCGTCAAGGTCGGCTAAACTCTTCCATCTTCTTATTTATTCTCAGTTCCTAGTGTCCACCCCCTTTACCTAGGGGGTGGCTTTGGATGTTCTTCGATTTTTCATCGTTTCTTTACCTCTCCATATTCGCTTATCAGAGCGAAAATTCAGTATATCTTCCTTAAATACAGGGAGATAATCAGATGTAGGGAGTCTTAATAGATGGCGACGGCAAACTTTATAGGGCAGCGCTGATTGACACACGAATAGGCTGTAGGATTCCTGCAGGGTGGGTGATGGAGGCTGTTAGATGTCGGGATTAGAAGCCGAACAGATGCTGAACGAATTGCGTCTTGTTCATCCAATAAACCATTGCAGCCATCAGGAGTGCGAGGCCTATGCAAAGGCAGATGTATATTTTCTTGTCGTCGTCCATAGAAAAGGAAATTAACTACTCAATAACTCTCTTTTTATTTTTTTATTGTGTTGAGGCAACAATTATCCTTTTTCGAGGGATTAGTGGCGGCTCCATTTTTATGGCATATATTGCAGAGAGGTAGCGCGGGGGCAGATGGGGCCACCGTTATGAGTGTCGCATGGGGGGTAGGTAATGGGTGGGGGTTCACTCTACAACGAGTCGATTGTCGACCATGCGTTGCATGTAAGATTGGACAATGGCTTTGAGCAGCTGTAGGTCGTTGGTGTTGTCGGCAGGGGGTAGTGTGTCGGGGATGAGGCTTTGGTAGCCTACGGTTTGTTCTCCATCAAAAAAGAGCGCTCGGTTGTGTCGGACAAATTGATATATGCCGTTGTTGTAGTGCAGCGCCCAGCTGTCGTCAGCAGAGGTGGAAAGTAGGTCGATACCGAAGGCGATGTAGGGGTATGGGTAGCCTACGAGGTTGAGAAGGGTGGGCATGATATCAGTTTGCTGCGCCACCACGTCGCTGACACCGCGCGGTAGAGTGGCAGAGGGGTCGTAGATGATAATGGGGACGGAGTAGTTGCCGAGGGGGTTGGCATATTCGGGGCGCTCGGTGTGGTTGGTATGGTCGGCGGTGATGACAAATATGGTGTTTTGGAACCAGGGCATCTGGCTGGCAGTGTGGAAGAAGTGCTGCAGGGCGTGGTCGACGTAGCGGATGCAAGTGTACATGGGGTGTCCCTCTTGGTGGAATGTTTGTCGGTAGCGTTCGGGCACCACAAAGGGGTGGTGTGAGGTGGCGGTGAAGAGGGCAGAGCAGAAAGGTTGTGGCAGCTGGTCGAGTTTCTGGGCGAAGAATTGCAGAAACTCCTCATCCCATATCGCCCAGGTGCCATCGAAGTCGTTCATGCCACCGAAGCGGGGGTCTTCATTGTATTCCGAGCGACCGTAATAATGGGCGAATCCGGTGCTGCGAGCAAAGGCTTGGAACCCCATCGAACTGTTTTCTGCGCCATGGAAGAAAGCGGTGCTGTAGCCTACCTTGGAGAGTTCGCCTGCTATGCCGCTGACGTTGTTGAGGGAGTAGCTGGTAAGGATAAAGGGCTCGACAAACATGGGTATGCCACTGAGAATGGAGGGCATGGCATCGATGCTCTTGCGGCCGTTGGCGTATGACTGGCTGAAGGTGAGGCTGTGGCTGATGAGCGAGTCGAGGAAAGGGGTGTGGCAGGGATAGGAGTTGTAGAAACCGATATATTCGCGAGCCAGAGACTCGACGATGAGGATGACGACGTTCTTTTTTAATTGAGAATTGAGAATTGAGAATTGAGAATTGGCTGGCGCAGCCGTTTTTCCTTTGTGGATGGGGCTGTAGATGTTGTCTAATTCGTCTTGAGTGAAGTATTGGGGGTCGGTGAAGGTGGTTTTGCCCATGGTGCGTATGAGGGAGAAGGGGGTGTTGAGGACGATGGCGGCCTGTGAGGGTTCGTTGACGTATTGGTTGGCGTTGCTGATGGTGATAGGCCTGATGGCAGTGGAGGCACCCCCTCGCATACCGATGATACTGAGGGGTAGGAAGAGGAGGGGATAGAGACAGTGCGTAAGATAGTAGGGCTTTGGTTTGTTGGATTGTCGATAATCGGTATACCCCCAGATGAGGATGGCGAGGAAGGCGAAGCCGACGAGCACTAAGTACCAATGGTTCCACAGTTCGATGAAGAAGATGTTGCCGAGGTTGTTTTCCTGGGCAAATTCGGAGAAAAAGGTCCATGTGGTGCGACGGCCCGTGTAGCGAGAATAGACGGTGTCGACCAGGTTGATAATGAGCATGAGCATATTGCCCACCACAAAGACGCACTTGGTAGTGATATGCCATGCATGCGAGTTCTTCCATTTAAGTGGCCAGGGGAGCAGAAGGAGGATGGCGTATAGAAGATTGGTGTAGATGATGGCGGAGGTGTCGAACCGAAAGCCCCCACTAAGCAGGCTGCCAAGGGAGAGCTGGCTCCAGCCGGCAGAGTAGATGTCCCAGAACTCTAGAATGTATACCACTCGACAGAGGAAGTAGAGCAGGTAGAGCAATGCGAAGTTGCAGAGCAATGCTAGAGGGGAGATGAAGGGGTGTGGTTTCATTTTGTTTCTAGTATTTCTAGTTAGTTCTAGTATTACTAGTTATTACTAGTTGGTTGTTTATCATACGCTGCATGTAGGATTGGATAAGGGCTTGCAGATGGCGGCAGTCAGGCAGGGTGTTGTTGGAGGTGAGTAGGTTGTGCTTGAGAAGTGGGTCGGTGGCAAGGTTGTAGAGTCCTATGACTTTTTGTCCATCGAAGTGTAGAAGGGTATCGCCGACAACATATTGGTAGATGCCGTTGGTGTAGCTGACTGCCCAGGTTTGTTGAGGCGGGGTTGCTAGGAGGTCAATGCCATAGGCGAGGTAGGGTTGGGGGTAGCCTAAGATGCCGAGCACCGTGGGCATGATGTCGGTTTGCTGTGCAACCGCTTGGCTTATGCCACGAGGCAGCTGGCCGGAAGGGTCGAAGAAGAGTATTGGCACGCGGAAGAGTCCGAGATCGGTTTTGTATTCTTCTTGCTCGCCCACATTGGTATGGTCGGCGGTGATGACGAAGAGGGTGTTGTCGTACCAAGGCATCTGGCTGGCAGTGCGGAAGAACTGACGCAAGGCGTAGTCGGTATATTCGATGGTGAGGTAGACGGGCAGGTTTCCGCCACGGAAAGTGTCTTGGTAGCGTGTGGGGATGTTGAAGGGGTGGTGCGAGGTGGCTGTGAAAAGGGTGGCCATGAATGGTCGGGGCAGAGTGTCGAGCATGAGGGCGAAGTATTGCATGAACTCCTCGTCCCAGATAGCCCAATAGCCGTCGAAGTCGTCATGTCCGCCAAATCGATTGTCGAGACAGTATTCATCCATGCCATAGTAGTCTTGGAACCCTGTGGCGAGGGCGTAGGAACGGAAGCCCATAGATGCGTTGTCGGCCCCATGGAAGAAGGTGGTGCGGTAGCCCATATGACGTAGGCAAGAGGCTATGGACGATACCTCGTTGTTGGAGTAGCGCGTGAGGATGAAGGGCTCGACAAACATGGGTATGCTGCTCAAGATAGACGGGAGCGCGTCGATGCTCTTGCGGCCGTTGGCATAGGAGTGGGTGAAGGTAAGGCTCTGAGTGGCGAGGGAGTCGAGGAAGGGGGTATAGCCTTTGCCATTATGATAGAAACCCCAGTATTCTTCACCAAAGGATTCAAGGATAAGGATGACAACGTTCTTTTTTAATTGAGAATTGAGAATTGAGAATTGAGAATTGGCTGGCGCGTTCATTCCCTCATTGTGGAGGGGGCTGTAGATGTTGTCTAACTCGTCCTGAGTGAAGTATTGTGGGTCGGTGAAGGTGGTCTTGCCGATGGTGCGGATGAGGGTGAAGGGGGTGTTGAGCACCATGTTTGCCTCCTTTGCCTGGTTGACATAGCCGTTGGCATCGGCGAGCGATAGAGGTCGGTGGTAGGAGAGTCCGCCACGGATGCCTGTTACGGCAAGGAAGAAGACTACCAGTGTGCAGAGAGTGCCTTGCAGACGGTGGCGGCGAGTATACTCAGGATTGGGTGTGCGGTGGAACACCACTAGGGCTACAAGAAACACGATGCCGATGAACACAAGGTACCAATGATTGAGGAGTTCGGTGAAGAATATGTTGCTCAGGTTGCCTTCGTCGGCAAATTCGGAGAGAAAGGAACTGGTGGTACGGCGACCTGTGTAGCGCGAGTAGACAGTGTCGAATAGGTTGGTCCAAAGGGCAAGGGTGTTTATCACCACATATAGTAGACGGGTGGCGACGCGCCAACCTCGGCTGTCTCTCAGTCGGGGCGACAAAGGAATCAGCACCATCAGCATATATGGGATGTTGGTGTAGCAGATGGCTGCTGTGTCGAAGCGAAAACCACCCCATAGCAACTGCCACGTGTCGATTTGGTTCCAATTGGACGAAAGGATGTCCCAGAACTCGAAGATGTACACCACGCGGCAGGCAAAGTAGAGCACATAGAGTAGTGCTATGTTGCAGAGTAATGCCAGCAAGGGGTGTAAGGGGCGGGACTTCATGTTCTTTTTGGTATTTCTAGTTATACTAGTATTTCTAGGGTTTCTAGTATTAGAATTGGAAATAGATGAAGGGCTGGAGGTCGGCGGTAATGAACTGGTACACTACAAATACCGCAAGCACCACTACCAATACCATCAACACAAATGGCATCTGGGCAAACCATAAGCGGTAGCGTCGTTTGAAGCGTTCGGGCAACCAGTGCACCACCATGCCAATGAGGAAAATGATAAATACAGTGGAGTAGTTTTGCAGGATGGCGGGAATTTGCTCGAGGTTCCAATGGCTGCCTATGCGCTCCACCATCTGGGTGGCGGTGCGCCATGCCACCTCGTTGGCTTCGGCAGGGTCGAGGTTGGAACCACTGCGGAAGAATAGACGGGTGAAACTGATGAAGATAAAGGTGAGGAAGGTGTTCCATACCATGGTGACGGTGTCCTTGAACTTCGAACCATGGTAGTGCTTGCCACCAAAAGCTGGCACGAGGTTGAGCAGCACAATGGCAGCAGCGATGACCATAAAGGCAAAGTGGAACATGCTCAGCACAGGGTAGGGGTAGTAGTGGTAGGCGGCCTTGATGGCAACGTAGACTAGGGAGATGACAATGATGCGTGTCCATGGACCCCATTTCTTCCAGCTTTTATAGACCAAGATGCCCAGTCCGTTGAGTGCGCCCCAAGTGATGAAGTTGAACGAGGCTCCGTGCCACATACCTCCGAGGAGCATGGTGTCGAAATTGTTGAGGTTGGTGGTGAAATCTTTGCGGTGGCGGGGGAAGATGAGGTAGTCTAATGTCAATACCACTACTGCGCCTGCGGCAACTAGCCATACCCATGTGCTCTTTGCCATCAAGGCGACGACTAGGAGCATGACGGTTGGGATGAGGTAGGTGCCCAAGGTGCCGTTTCGGTTACCACCGAGGGGAATATAAAGATAGTCTTTGAGCCAGTTGCTGAGTGAGATGTGCCATCGTTTCCAAAAACCGGCGGGGTTGGTTGCTTTGTAGGGTGAACGGAAGTTGGTGGGTAGATAGAAGCCCATCAGCATGGCCACGCCGATAGCAATGTCGGTGTAGCCCGAGAAGTCGGCATAGACCTGTAGGGAGTATACCAGCAGAGCCGAGAAGTTCTCAAAGGGGGTGTAGAGCAATGGGTTGTCGAAAATGCGGTCGACAAAGGAGACCGCCAAATAGTCGCTCAGCACCAATTTCTTAAACAGACCGTTGATTATCCAAAACACAGCTATGCCAAATTGCCTGCGGGTCAGGAAATAGGGCTTGTAGAGTTGGGGTACAAACTGGTCGGCACGGATGATGGGGCCTGCTACCAACTGGGGGAAGAAGGTGGTGTAGAAGCCAAAGTCGAGAATGTTGTCGGCGTGATGCACCTTGCCCTTGTAGACATCTACTATATAGCTGATGTTCTGAAAGGTGAAGAAGCTGATGCCGACAGGCAGGATGATGGCGTTGGCAATGGAGTAGTGGGTAGAGGCTATGGTGTTGAATATGTCGGTGAAGAAATAGGCATACTTGAAGTAGCAGAGGACTGCTAAATTGATGATTACACCAATAATCATCAGGGTCTTACGTTTGCTCTGGGTGGAGCGGCCGGTGGTGGCCTGTCGGTGGGCAAGATTGTCGAACCAGATGCCCAACAGGTAGCCTACGATGGTGGAGAAGATGAGCAGCGCGACATAGTTGCCAGAGGTCTTGTAGTAAAAGAATAGGCTGACCAGGAAGAGGTAGCCATTGCGCCACAGGCGGCGGGCTTTGCCGATGCGACGGTTGGTGGGCAGGTCAGTGAGTCGGCGGCGCGAATGTTGTTCCCCTATGGAGACTATGAAGCAGAACCCGATGTAGACAATGAGGAAGAACGCCCAGAAGTGGAACTGGGTGAAGAGCAGCGGGTGGGAGCTGTCGAAAGCAAAGAGGTTAGTCAGGTATGTAAGGAAATCTGTCACGTGATGAGTTTTTTTCGGGGGTGGCGGGAGTCGGGTGTTCTTCTGAAGGGGTAGGATTTATGGTGAGCCCATGAGGTTTAGATTTGGGTTTGCGTCGCAACCCTCTGGGCAATGAGTTGTCGCGATTGGCAGGGACGGTGGGATTGGTGACTATATGTACGTCCTTGGCTAGTTCGGCACTGAGGGCTTGATAGAAGAGGTCGCCCAGCATGAGGTACCCGGCACGGGTGAAGTGTACTTTGTCCTTTTGCGCCAGCTTCGCTTTCTGCCATTTCTCCATGGATTTGAGACCTCCCATTATTTGGAATTGGTCCCATACGGCGCCGCCAGTCTGTTGTGCCAGTCGATAGCATACCTCTTGTACCTGCAGCCCGTTGCGGTTCACACTGTAGCTGCGGCGGCCAGTCTTGCGGTAGCAGTCGTTGTTGGTGATGAATATAAAGGCACACTGGGGATTGACGTTGCGTATAGAGTCGCACAGTCGCAGGTAGTTGTTCTTGAATTGAACAGAATCGAAGTCGGTGCCATGAGCGTCGTTGATGCCGATGCCGAAGATGACCAAGTCGGGACGGATGAGACGCAGGTCGTTGACCAAAGCACATTTGAGATAATCGGGTACTGCCGCCCCATTGACGCCGACTGAGTGGTATGTGATGCCTGGATGGCGGCTGTCGAGCAGCACACCGGTGAGGGTAAACTGCTCGCCCTCGTGGCAGGGGATGACAATATCGAAAGAGTCAATCTCCTGCATCAGGTTGTATACGTAGCGGTGGTTGGCACTGTCGATATAGGATGGAGGGGTGTCGGCATGTGAGCCATAGCGGATGGAGGGGACTATGCCTTGGGGTGAGTGGCCGAGAATCACCACACGTGTCACCCCATAGTCTATCTGGCTCTCGTTGGAGAGAATCTGTATGTTGGTAGGCACATCGTGGGCGGTGACGGCGATGCCACAGAGACCTAGTGGATATTCTGGCTCTTTGTATACATTGCGGGTAAGGGTCACTTTCTCGTGGCAGTGTACCTTATAGTCGGCGGGGTTGTTGCACTTGGCAGCCGCCGAGTAGGGGAAAATCAGTCCTCGCCCACGTACTAGGGTGGGATAGCTGCCCAGTAGGTGGGTGCGGATGCTGTGGGGGAAGGTGCCTGCCTGCACATGCGACCCTCCGATATGCAGGATGCTGATATTCCCCTGCCCAGTAGTGTGCATGCGATAGAACTTGCGCAGGAAGACTTGCATAGTGACAGAGGTGCTGTCGTAGTGCAGCTGGTTGGCTTCGAGGTTGAGGAAGGGGTAGTCCTGCGCCCTGAGAGGGGTGGCGAGCAGTACCATCAGCAGAAGCCCCAAGAGGATGGCATTAGTCTTGTGCATCGGAAATCTCCTTTCTCATTTTATATATATTGTACATATTGTCGAAAGCTTTGGCAAGGCGGTCGCCCATGATATCAACGCCCCGCTGGGAGAAATGGGCATAGTCGGCACCGCCTAGTCCCTTTTCCACCCACGCTGCCATCGAGTTGTAGCCGCCCATGGCATCGTAGATGCTCCAATAGGCTGCCCCATGGGCGTTGACGGTATCGCGGAGCGATTCAATGATTTTGGGGAGGAAGGGGTAGGTGTGTATCTCGCCCTCTTCGCCTGTGCTCATGTCGGAGGGTCCCACGAAGAGTATTCCAGCCTTTGGGCAGCAGCTGCGGAGACGGTCAATCTGATGTCCCATATTGGTGCAGTAGGCATCGATCGACTTTTGGCTTTTGAGGTAGGGGACGGAGTTGCCACCAAACTGAAGGATGATGAGGCCGATGTCCATCTGGCTGTAGGCGTCGGCCAACTGCTGTCGGTTGATTTGGGTGAACTGGTGGCCAGAGCAGCCACGCATGGGGATGTTGTCGACCGCCACTCCGGGACCGTCATCGACAAGGATGCCATAGATGTCGGCCTCGCCGCTGACGTTGAGTCGCACGGAGGTGGTGGCGCTGTCGAGCTTCCATTGAAAAGCATGGACGCCGGGCTCTTCTTGTCTTTGATTGTCGGAATAGCCGCTTCGGCGGTCGGTGAATGTGATGTCGAAGGGCCCCGGCCGGTTACAAAATATGATTTTGAACTGCGAGAACTGTCGTAGGTGGTCGTCGCAGCTGCGATGAGTACCTGCCGTAATGGTGCTGGAGGCACTGCCCGCTAGATGAAAGTCCTGCACCATGGGACCGTAATTGCCATTGGCACGCACCACAGTGCTGTCGCCAAAGGGAGACTGGCGCACTAGACTGCCAGTGCCGTAAGTACTAACCGAGAGCGAGGGTATCAGCGTGGCGAAGGGAACCAACCCCGGGCCACCGCCTCCGAATAGGTTTTGCATATAGGCTCGGAGGCGGTTGGTCATGCGGTCCATCTCAATCTGCGAGTCGCCGTAGTGGACGATGCGGATGGTACGGCCTGTATGGCGAGTTTGCTCTAGGTCGGCAAAGAGGGCATCGAAAAAGCTATCGTCGTTGTTGGGAAACCAGAAGCGGATGTCGCTGCTGTCGACTTGGAGGCGGTAGTGGGCAAGAGAGTCGCTGCGAGTCTTTAGGGCTGCCTCGAGCGAGTCTTGTCGTGCCAAGAAAGCTTCGACGTCAAGCTGTTTCTGTGGGTTGAGTATCTTGGTGAGGGTGGGGAAGTGGAGGTTGAGTGACCCCACTTGGACGCCTCCTGTAGGGAAGTAGGCACAGAGGGCTGCTAGCAAGGCTATGACCAGTGCCGTAAAGAGAAGCGTCTTGTATGGTTTCATCGGCTGAAAGTAGGAAGATTATTGGTTGGAATTGTCGGTGTGCTGGCTTTTCTTCAGCTGCTCGAGGTCGGCATACATCTTTTCAAGTTTTCGCTGGATGACATATATTTTCTTCATCTTGTCGGCCGGCATGGCGGGAGTACCCAGCACAACGGTATCGTCGCCAATAGAGTGTGTGACACCTGATTGGGCTGCTATGGTTACACGGTCGCCGATAGTGATATGTCCCACTATGCCCACCTGCCCAGCGATGACGCAGTTGTCGCCCACCTTGCCACTGCCCGCACATGCCGATTGGGCAGCCATCACGGTGTTGCTTCCGACAGAGACGTTGTGGGCTATCTGGCATAGGTTGTCGAGTTTGGTGCCACGGTGAACGATGGTGGACCCCATGGTGGCGCGGTCGACACAGGTGTTGGCACCAATCTCGACATCGTCTTCGATGACGACATTACCAATCTGGTCAATTTTGCTATAGCTACCATCGCCTGTAGGGGCGAATCCGAAGCCGTCAGCTCCCACTACGGCACCAGCATGGATAATGCAGTTCTTCCCCACCTTGCACTCGCGATAAATCTTGACACCGGGGTAGAGGATGGTATTGTCACCGACCTCACAATAATCGCCTATGAAGACTTGTGGGTAGATCTTTACATTATTGCCGATCACGGTATGGCGGCCTATGGAGGCGAACTCGCCCACGTAGCAACCCTTGCCCCGTTTGGCAGTGGGGTGGATGTGGCTGCGTAGTGAGCGGCCGCGCTTGGGTTGGTCGGCGGTATTGAACATATGGAGCACTTTGGCTACGCAGAGGTAGGGGTTGTCCACGCGGATAAGGGTGGCATCGACTGGATGCTCTAGCACCATATCGCGCGAGATGAGGATGGCGGCAGCCTTTCGCTCATAGATATAATGGGTGTACTTTGGGTTGGCAAGGAAGGTGATGCCACCTTCGTCAACCTCTTCGATACGACAGGGTTTCCAAATAAGAGCGTTTTCGTCGCCCTCGATGCTTCCTTTTAGTTTCTTGGCTATTTGTTTGGCTGTGAATTGCATGATAGATAGGGGGCTATATGTGTGAAGGTTTCTTTGTCAATAATGGGTATGTTGAGTATATCTTGAATTTGATGAAAAGGGCCGGCGGATTCGCGCAGTTGCACGATGGCTTTGGCTTGGTAGTAGTCGAGATAGGGGTGGCGTTTGAGTCGGTCGAAGCTCACCTGGTTGAGGTCTAGCTTGGTAATATCGTCAGGGTTGACGAATAGGTGGGGCGCAATGTCGTTGTATCGGGCAGAGTCCATACCGTAGACTTCCCATAGCTGCTGTTTGTCGGCAAAACCTCCGAGTCGGGTTCTATATCGTATAATCCGGTTGGCAAAGGCTGGACCTATGTTGTAGAGTTGCACTAGGTCCAGCGAGTCGGCAGTGTTCAAGTTGAACATCAGCTGTTTGTCTTTGTGGTATATGGTTGCTGGGGGTTGCTCTGGGGTGTAGGCTGGGGCGGGGCACTGTCGCCGATGGTATGATGCAGTTGTGGCGTGGTCGCTACAATGGGTGGTAGGCTGGTTTTGATAGCATGATTGCTGTTGGGCAGTTGGCATTGTGTCGGTGGTGGGCAAACTGGCTAGCGCGACACTGCTTGCTTGGCTGCGGTAGGTCCATAAGCCGATCAGCAGTAAGGCCAGCCCTGCTGCGGTGAGCCATAGATAGGCACGATGGCGTGTCAGTCCTCCTTCCATTCTATGGTGCCTCTTTGGTGATATATTTGTGGCGACTCGAATGCGTCGTCGCTCTCAAACCGGTCTCCTATGGTGACACGCGGACCGTTCTTGGTTCGGACGGTAGTGTCGGAGTATACGCGGTGTTCGAGTTGGTTCCATGTAAGGTTGTGGAGGTAGATAGTGTCGCCACGCTGGAGGTCGATAATGACCACGCTGTCGCGTACCTGCATCATCTCTCGTTTGTCATAGCTGATGGCGTAGCGGGCACGCAGTTTCCCCGTAGGGTGCTGGTAGCCGTCGTAAAACTGCATGTCTACCCCCTTGCGGTATTCGGTCTTGGGTTCGGGAACGCTGTATTGTTCTACCAGGGGGGCAGTCATTATCAGTTGCAGCCTGCCTTGTTCGCTGCGCTGGATGCGGGCGTTCTTGATGGTGTTGTCGGGCAGGGTGTGGGGCTCGAAGAGCTTGGTCTTCTCGATGTCGTTGCCACAGCCCGACAATAAGCAGGCAAGAAGCAGGGCTATGGCAGCCCCGCTTCTTACCTTATTTATCCGTTGTCGGGATTGGGATGCCGACATTGCTTAACGGGTGCGGATAATGGTGCTCTTGCCTATCCAGCCAGGTACGACATATGAATGTCCGTCGATAAGGTCCAGCATGAAGGCGTCGTTCTTCTTGGGGAAGGCGGCTGAGTAAGAGCCGATGAGCTTGTCGGCGATGGCGATGATGTTGTCGGTAGGTTCCACCTGTTTGGCGTGGCGCAGCTCGTCGACTGCAGCCCAGTAGGCTGAACGGCCACCCATCCCGTCGTCAATGCTGCGGTAGCTGTTGGCGTAGACCATGGCGAGGTTGATGTAGGGTTCGCCCTTGGTGCGGTCAATCTCAGCAGCCTTGAGGAGGGCGGTGCGAGCGGCGCTGTAGCTGCCCAGTCCTGAGTAGGAGAGACCCATGATGAGGTATGCCTTGTAGAGGTCCTTCTTGTCGGTGAGGTTCTTGACGGCATCCTGCGTGTAGTTGATAGCGTCGGAATATTTCTTCTTACTGTAGCACATGCTACCCATTCGCATAGCGGTGCTGGGCGAGGGCTCGAGTTCATAGAGATTCTCGGTGGCCGAGAAGAAGAGTTGGTTCTCGGTGCAGCCCTTCTTCATCATAATGTTGGTGATTTTCTTCAGCAATTCAGAGTTCTTGGGGTCTGCCTCGAATTTCTTCTGATAGATCTCGATGAGCTGGTCGCAAGAAGCGTAGGGTGAGAAGGCTGCCTCCACGTTATTGATATAGCCGCTGATTTTGGCCACCTTGGCGCTGTCGTCGACGATAGTGTCGCGAATGTTGTCGAGCAGGTCGCTGGCAATGTCGTAGTTATCGATGACGAGCGAGGGTTCGCCCAAGCCTGCCTGCACGTAGTCGACCGTGGCTTTGAAGTAAAGGGTTACATAGTTCTCGTCGAGTTGGTCGGCACCGGCTGCGATGGCACTGGCATATATCTCATAAATGTTTTTCACGTCTTTCGGACGCAGGGTGCTCAGGGTCTGTGCTTTCTTGGCAAGTACCACTGCTTCTTCACCGAAGTACTTGATGCGCTGGTCGAACATGTTCATCAGCTCGTCAATGTAGGCGTCGCGCTCTTCAGTGGTTTGGGCAGAGTTGATCATAGACTTCATGATCACTTCGCCGCGCTGGTAAACCGCTTTGCTATAGCGAGGGCAGTGGCGGAGTATCTGACGCCACGGTTCGTAGCAGTCGGTATAGCTCTTCTGTTTGTAAAATTCCTGATAGAGTGAGACGTTGCTGATGCAGGCGATGCTGTCGTCGGGAGTGTCGCCCCATTTGCTTTGGGCGTTGGCGGCGAAACTGATGCTCAGGGCAACTGCCGCAAGGATGAAGATTTTGAGTTCTTTCATGGCTGTGTGAATTGTTATCGGTTTATTTTTTAGTATTAGTTATTTCCCTTTTATTGTAATTTGTATTTTGTGAATTGTGAAAAGTGAATTGACAAATGACCGCGGTAGCCAATTTTCAATTTTCAATTTTCAACTTTAATTATATTTTCTCTTTACAAACCAGCGTTCGCACGAGCCGATCGAGATACCCATGGTGAGGCAGTCGCGTCGCAGCAAGTCGATATTGCCGAAGCTGGAGTAACCCAGGGCTAGGGTCAGCACCGAGCGGCCTTTGCGCATGGGGAGGCTGAATCCGAAGCCGCCGCCTACCTCATTGAGAGCATACGATTGATTGTCGACCTCAAGGGCAAGTCGTCCGCTATTGTAGTATACTCCCGCGCTGATGCCGATACGGCGCCAGTAGGAGGCTGCGTCTGCATCCCCCTTCCATTCGCCGCCTAGGGCAAGGCGGTAGTTGGTCTGTTGACGCAGTGCCGAATTGCCAAAGATATTGTAGGCAGGATTCTCCTCATACCTAAGTCCGCTATAGGGGGCGTAGTAGCCGTCGAAAGCCACCTGCCAACGGTCGTTGCGTTCGAGCGCCAGCCCTATGCCTACGGTCAGTGGCTGCTCCAGCTGAGAAGTATATTGGTTCGAGTTGCCACGGAGTGGAAAGATAGTATCAAACAGATATTCCGCACCGCTGGCACCGATGAAGGTGTACACCAAGGCCTCGTCGTTAATCTGCATCGAGCGTGGCAGGCGGCAGGTGGCACCCAAGTGAAGGGTGTAGTTCTCGCCCAGCGGTTGGCGGTATTGCAGGCCTAGGTCGACGAGTAGGTTATTTACATACGAGTCCTTTTGGCGGCGGCTGTTGACGCAGTAGGTGCTGTCATTGCCTTGGAAGTTGTAGGTGATGGCTCGGGTGATCGCTCCATTGAGGTAGTTCAGGTTAAAACCGAGCGAAAGCCGTTTGCCAATATTGAAACCGCTACCCCAGTAGAATTGTGTCACACCCCCATTGCCGGCATAAACCGTCTTCACATCGCTAGCCGTCAGAGGGTCGAAATGAGTCTGGGTCGACTCGTAGTTGACCGTGCTGTAGGGAAGTATGCCGGCCGACATCTTCCACCAGCGGGTGATGGGGAAGGCCACATTGAGGTATGCCACGTTGCCGTCGGCATCGGTCTGGCTCTTGGTGTCGTTGAGCAATATGCTGCTCTGTATGTTTACCCCGATGTCGAATACAAAACTCTCCTCTTCGACCGCAGCGTACGAGGCGGGGTTGAAGGGATTGATCGAGTTGCGGCTAAAGCGGGTATAGGCTATGCCTCCCATGCGGTATACGTTAGGATGGTTGAAGGGCAGGTCGCTCGTCCCAATGCCGTATTGCGAAAAAGGAATATTAAACCCATTCTGCGCCTTCAAGTCGCTGCCCATTCCCAGCAGCAGTCCCAAAATGATTACTATGCTATACTTTTTCATTAAGTGTGAGTATATACGTTTCAGTTCTTACCTTTTACTATTTAGACCAATCACCTCATTCAGCCCTATCATTACCAAGTGGGGCTCCACTACCAGATTGTCCACCTGTAGCAGCCATTCTCCCAGCAGCCGCTCAGCGTCGCCTCCGGTCAGCAACACTTGGGTTGCTGGGTCGCGTCGGTGGTAGTGGCGCACAAAACCCTCCACCTCGTATCGGGTGGCGGTCAGCACTCCGGCTGCCATCGACTCATACGTGCTGCGCCCTGTCATATAAGGCTGGCAGGGGTCGATTTTTTCCAATAACGGCAATTTCGCCGTAAAAGTATGCAGGGCGCGAAACTTCATCTCAATTCCTGGCAGGATGGCACCTCCGCGATACACTCCGTCGGCATCCAGGTAGTCTATCGTGATACAGGTGCCGGCATCAATAATCACTTTCGGGCAGCCCTCTTTGCCAATCTTCTGTGCACCGCAGGCGGCGGCAATGCGGTCGGGTCCCAGTGTCTCGGGTGTGGCGTAATCCAGCGTGATAGGCAGTGGGGTAGTGGAGGTGAGTCGTTGCACGTTTGCTCCGTCCAACCCCAAGGCATGCAGGTCGGCATCGCCACTGGCACAGACCATAGTATTCTGAACCCCTTCGCAAGGCAGCCCCTCGTCCATATAGCCGCATCGCACCAATTGGTCGCCCTCAAAGAGCGCCCATTTGCTACGTGTATTGCCTATGTCGATGGTCAGTTGATTCAATTTAAGTGATTGGTGATTAGTGAATAGTGATTGGTGAATAGTGATTAGTGATTGGTGATTAGTGAATAGTGATTAGACAAATGAACGCGTCAGCCAATTTTAATTTTTAATTTTTAATTCTTAATTACCCATTGTACATATTCATCGCCCTGTCCACTCCCATGGTGCAGAAGCAGCGCACAGCGTCGCACGCTTTCTCAATCTTGGGGTCCAGTTCGGCATGTTCCTCTTCGGTGAATTTGCCCAGCACATAGTCCACCTGGTGCCCACGGCTGAAGTTGCTTCCCACGCCGATGCGTAGGCGGCTGTAGTTGCCGCTGCCCAGTGCTGCCTCTATGTTGCCCAGTCCGTTGTGGGTGCCCGCGCTGCCCTGCTTCCTCATGCGCAGGGTGCCAAGAGGCAGGGCTATGTCGTCAGCTATCACCAGTAGGTTCTCCTGTGGTATCTTCTCCGCCTGAAGCCAATAGCGAACAGCCTCGCCACTGAGGTTCATATAGGTGGTCGGCTTAATCAGCACCATTGTGCGCCCCTTGAGGCGCAGTTCGGTGCGGTAGGCCCTGCGTTCTAGCGACCACACCGCGTTCACATTGTTAGCACGTGCCTGTCGCACCATTTCGTCCAGCACCATAAAGCCCACATTATGTCGTGTGCCCTCATATTCGGAGCCCACATTCCCCAATCCCACTATTAGATACTTCATGCTATAGTCAATGTTGTCGTCTGATTTGCAGCGCGAAAATATTCTTTTTAATATGTTCATTTATAAAAAATCAGACTGCAAATGTACGATTTTTTTTTCATTTACTCAAAAAATAATTCCTTGTGTGGCAGGTGGAGAGCAATACACTTTAGGGTTTTATCCGCTTGCTATAGTTGATGGGCATTTCACTATGTGAATATCTCTTGAAGAAACTCTACAATAACGGTGTCATGTATAATGGCAGGTACACTACCCCATCCTTCATTTCCACATCTTTTGAGTGCAGAACATACGGTGTTGAGAGGTAAAGTCCGTATTTCATTAGTGTTTTTGTTGACATTGGGTAAACATGAAAAGGAAACGGCCACCTCTTTACCGGCAGCCGTTACACTCATGACTTGTCGTCATTCACCGCAGCCTTATTCCTCACGAGGTTGCTCCCCAGCAGAGCCTCGCCACGATTCAAACTGAGCGGCTAAAATACAAAACTTTTCTGATTCGATCATCATGCAATTCGACTTATTCTTCCTGTAATTTAATCCATACACCTCAATCTATCGTCTGCGGACAATCATGGTCGGTGATGGTGTACTGGGTAATATTGGCATTCCTATTCTCTCCCCCATAAGCATGGTACCACCCATAGTAAGTGTAATAACTGGTAGTGTCAAACAAGTTGTGCAATGAAGGAGAAAACACCTCGCCTGCCCGAGTGTGAACTACGCATATGCTATCGTCGAAAACAAGTGTTATACTATCTGTTAAGAATATCCGCTCCTTACTGCTATTGTCAGACCACCGCCAGCCCCATTCATCTTCTTGGAACACACAATATGAGAAAGGCTTGATCTGCTGCGAATGATGAAATATCTCAACACTCACATCGTGTGTGCTAGTATTGGCTATCATTACGACCTTGTCACTTGTCTGTTGAGCATCCTGACCTGTCGTTTCGGGTTTCTCGCAGCAACATAACAATAGTACTTGAAGTGACGTTACAATTATTATTAATGCTTTTTTCATATTCTTCAGTTTAATATAGTTGTTGTAATATTATTTTTTGTTTTGAGGAGACTTCTAGAAAATCGTTTTATTCGTTATCATGCTTGCATGAAGATTCAAGGCATTATTTCGTTAGATTCGTGCAATTCGTGTTCGAAAGTAATAATTAGAGGTTGCCTTGAGTCATAAGGTCTGCCCAATAGTAGTCATTATCGGTAATGGTATATTCGTTCATAATGGTATATTTGTTCACATCGTCATCATCACAGGAATTTTGGCTGTTGCCATAAAGAGAATAGACCATATAATTGTGGCTTATGTCAAACAGATTATGCAGTTGTGGCACATACCCATAGTCTGTTTGGGTGTGCACAATGCGCACACTGCCGTCAAAAATCAGCGTTATACTGTCCGTCAAAAAGACTCGACAATCACTAGTGTCGTACACTAGGCTTGTTTTTGGGTCTTGCCAATACCACACCCAGTCGCTTTCTTTGAACATGACTGACGAGGAGGGCTGAATCTCGTAACTCTGCTGCAGGAAGTCAATACTAACCGTATGCGAACTGGTATTCACAATCTTAACAATGCGGTCATATTGCGGGAAAAGTTTCTCATGCCTATCTACTTTTTGACATGAGCAGAAAGATAATATCGCAAGAGAAAGTGTTAATAGAATTATCTGTCTCATAATTAGAAGATTTAAAAGAACGTAAAATCAATCTCATTTACATCAAAAGCAACCAGTATAATCGGATTCCAAGCGCAATAGGCATACAGTGATATGCCTGGGTACTTATCCGCCATCGGGTCGACACTCAGCCACATGGTCATCAACTCATGATCCATGTACCTCGCACCGAAATACCCATACCCCGTCTCCTCGTCGCGTTCTTTGCCCGTGAAGGTAGAGTGGTTTTGTATG
>JAEEGI010005358.1_pt1 | contig 29546 bp, 15 predicted proteins | sample 8958751 | NCBI WGS metagenome assembly JAEEGI01 (sample SAMN16246545, study PRJNA631951) | gut metagenome | biome: gut microbiome; feature: rumen; material: KS-attached | host: Bos | place: Iran: Karaj | collected 2018-10 | reverse complement strand
ATGATGAGAGCTTGCCTTTTGGGGCAGGCTCTCATTAAAAAAAATATTAAAAAAAGTTACAGAAACGAGAATCTTTGTTCTTTTTACACTATCTTTGCAGCGACTTATATGTCAGAAAACAAATCTATCGAATGAATTTATACTTTTTTTTATTAACTAATTAAAACCATTATTATGAAGAAACGTTTACTTTTTGCCTTTATGGCAATGTGCGTTGCAGTTTCTGGTTTTGCTCTTGAGAAGGACGAATTCGTCTACACCCCTCAGGGACGTTTCCTGATTACTGGCGCTAATGTGGCTAGCAGTAATTTTGCTGACTGGACTGGTTGGAAAGTGACTTCCGCTACCGAAGGTAAGACACTTGATGACATTTTTACACTGAGTGAAGGTGTTGCAACAAGCATTGATGCAACAGCAGGGGAAGGTATGTATTTCAAATTTGAACCCTCGTCGGCTTTTGATACTTACATGGTGAGCTACAAGATGAAGGGAGCATTTGCTACTTCTATTCGTATCAAGACAAATGCAATCTCTACTAACCTTGTAAGAGTAAAAGGTAACTCTGGTGCCGACTTTGGTGCCGACTCTTTGGATTACATCTGCTTTAATACTGCTGAAGAGCTGTCAGAAGATTGGCAGACTTTCAACTATGCTATCATTGGTGATGGTACTCCGCGTACTTATTATATTTCCTTTACGGGAATGGACACCTCTATAGGTATTGCCGATCTGCAGATTGCGCCTGCTGCACGGGTTGCAGACTTACGACAGCGTGATGCCATGTTAGAGAAGATAAACACTTATAAGAACTGTTATGCTTGGGATGCAGCTCTCCTCGAAGAGATGAGTATAAATGAAGCTATCACAAACCTGGAATCTATTGGTGACACAAACAGTCAGGCAGAACTGGACGAGCATCTGACTACTGCTGAAGAAATTCTTGATGAATTCCTTAAGGCCAACATGGATGACTATCTCGCAGGCAACAACGATAACTATCTAAAGAAATGGAGAGCAAAGACCCAGAAAGCCACCACTTATGGTGTATGGACTGGTACTGATCGTCTGTTTTGGGAGAGCAATGGAACTCCATTTGATATTGGTCACTATCAGATGGGTGCTACATGGGCTAATAGTAATCCCACCAAAGGCATGGGCGTATACACTCAGAAAGATATGACAACTGGTTCTTATGTATTTGCTATCGAGGCAGGAGGTATGTTCCGCGAGAATTTGAGTAAAAGTTGGGACTTTGACGATGGCATCAAGCCCGCTTATGGCGTGGCATACGTTGCTAAAGTTGTTAATGGTGAAGCTACCGACACGATTGCATCTCAAGTACAGGATGTGTCTAATTACTTCATTGTCGATGATTCTAAGGGTGAAAGAAGGTATCTGGGTCTGACCCCATTCTCTATTACTGCAAAAATATCTGAGGAAGGAACTTATGAGTTCGGTATGTTGGTATATTGCAAAGAAGCCTACCAGTCATTGGCTCGTGGTTCTGCTGCCTATTTGTATAATGCTTCTATCTGGGGCAAGAACGAAAACAAGTACAACCAGAAGCAATTGGGCTATGAAGCTGACGTCCGCGAGCAGATTACCACTGGCCGCACTCAGCTGACCACTGCTAAGGAAAACATTGCCAATGCCGAGTACTTCTGGGGTAAGGCAGAACTGCAAGCTTGTGTCGATACCGTTGAGGTAAAGATTGCTGCTTTCGAGCAGATGGATCAGGATGCTATCATCGCTACCTATCAGGAAGACTATGCAAAATCTACCTCTGCTGAGACTGGTTATCTGGTATATACCGTTTATCAGGAGGCCGTTAAGGACATTATCGCTGCCAACAAGAAGTTCGTGGCTGTAAACGACACTCTCGCTTCTATCCAGACAGCTATCGACGCTGCCGAGGCTACCATGGCTCTTCGTATTTATAGTGCTGCTACAGGCAAGGATGCTCTTCAAATAGCTATTTCCAAGGCAAAGGGCATTCAGACGCAGATGAAAGCTGCTCAGTATAGCGAAGAGAATGCTGCTGCTATCGTGGCTGCCAATACGGAACTGGAAGAGGCTGTTGAAGCCTTCAAGGCTAGTGTTCCTGCTTCTGCTATCGCTACAATTGTTGACATTGACTTCGAGCAAAATGCAGTGAAGGGCGCAGAAACAGGAAAGTACAGTGTTTCTGGAGTTGCTGGTGCTATGGAGTTCTCTAATTTCTCAACTATTGACGAACCTTCTGACGGTGTATTTGAGCAAGGCCTTTGGAACAATGGCGAGCAGCAGTGGAAGGGTTATCTCCGCGTAGGTAATGGCTCTAGTATTGTTAGCTTTGATCCAACTGTTGATGGTTCTATGGGTACTAACATCTTGAAGATGAGTTGCGACTTCTTCATTCAGGGTCTAAGCAACAGATTCATTGGTTTCTACTTGAAGAATGAGACCGACTCTGTCGTTGCAGGTTTCTATGCCAACTATTATAACAACACAGTTGATGCTACCAGCAACCTGCCTATCGATCTGAATAATCTGAAGTATGGTTCAGGTGGTAGCTACGACAATGGATCACCTGAGGGCGCAGAGCCTGCAACTGCCAATCCCTTGCCAAAGAACTCTTTCGAGGTCGTGCTTGATTTCGGTGAAGGTTCAATCTACTGCACCACAACCTCAGCAAAAGGTGTAGCAACAACAGCCAAGCAGGTATTCGACAAGTCTGTTCCTCGCAGCTTCGTTCTTCAGTGTAACTATGACACCAAGTTCGCTTCTCGTCGTTGCTGGTTCGACAACCTGAAGATTGAGCGCATCGCTGCTGGTGCTACTGAGCCATTCGTACCCTCTGGTATTGCTGGTGTGAAGGCTGCTGTCAAGGCTGACGGTGCCATCTACAACCTCGCTGGTCAGAAGGTTGGCAAGGACTATAAGGGTCTTGTCATCATGAACGGTAAAAAGTTTGTTCAGAAGTAATCATTACTGATCAATACAATCCTCATTCCCCTGCGGCATAAGACCGCAGGGGATTTTTTTTCTACACTCGTTGGGGCAGGCAATCAACATTATTTGGTCATATTTACAAAAATATGATGTTTTTTTTGTGTATTTTACTTTTTTTTTTTAATTTTGCACACTGAAAGCTATTAATCGGTAAAAAAAGTAAGCTTTTCTGACCATGGTCAGAGTATGGCACGCATTGAAAACAAATCAATATATTAACAAATAGCTATTTATGAAAAAAGTCTTTTTGTATGCATCTCTGCTGTGCGTATGCTTAGTGTCCTGTAAAAAGGAGTACTTGGTGCCAGAGGGAGAATTGCCATCTTGGCTTGGCGAGAGTATCTACAAAGAGCTACAGCAGTCTTCACAACTTGAAGGCACATTCAACACGTATTGCAAGTTGATTGATGACCTTGGTTATGCGGAAGTGCTGGGCAAAACTGGTAGTAAGACGATCTTCCCTGCCAACGATGATGCGTTTGCACGGTTCTTTGCAAACGGAAACAACAAGTTCGGTGTCAGCAGCTATGAAGAGCTAACACGCTCACAAAAGGCAGAACTGCTGTTCTCTACCATGATCGACAATGCTATCCTTGTCGGTACATTGTCTAACAAGCAGAACAATGCGGGTAACATGTTGCAAGGCCAGTTGGTGAAACATGCCACGAACATGCGACTCTCGTACTCCGTTGCTCCGCTTGCCGTTCAGAACATGCCAGCCAACAACCCGTATTTCTCCCGTTTCCAGGGGGAAGGACGCAACTCCATTCTGGCCGTGTTCGACAACACAGTAGCACCGATGGTACACCTGACGGGCGAATATATGCTCAACAACAACATGACCTTGACGGGCGACGATAACGACTTCAAGATTCTGACCGGTCAAGATTATGCTGATGGCGATGCCTACGTCTTCAACCACAAGATTATCAAGGCCGATGTCGTTTGCCAGAACGGTTACATCCACCAGCTCGACGAGGTATTGGTGAATCCGGGTAACATGGCCGAGATATTGCGTGCAGGCAGCGACACCCGCTACATCTCACGTATGCTGGACTATTACAGCTTCCCCGAAGCAGACATGACGCTGACAGAACAGTATAATGAGACAGCCGGCAGCAGCCAGGACACGGTCTTTGCCATCCGCTACCTGTCCAAGAACTCACAGCGCGGAAAACTGTCACAACCCGTCCGCGGTATGACGGTGGCCGACAACCGCCTGCTGGACTTTGACCCAGGTTGGAACTACTACAATCCTACGCTGAAAGGCCAGTCTGTAGATGACGAAGCAGAGATTGCTGCATTCTTAGCGCCTAACGACCAAGCCATAGAAGACTATTTCCTCAAGGAGGGTGCTTACATTCTCAAGAACTTAGGTGTTCCCGGACTTGCACTGACACCAGCCAACCTGAACCAGCACCTCGATGCCGTCTATAACAGCGACCCGTCGGTGTTCGCCAGCATTCTCAACAACGTGATGAAGCCCTATCTCACCAAGACAGTGCCCAGCACGTTCTCGACGGTGCAGAACGATGCTTTCGAGTTCCTGGATGTAACGAAGGACGACATCTCCAAGAAGAGCAACGGCAACTACGATGTGACGATTGCCAACAATGGTGTCATCTACAAGATGAACAAGCTCTTCGGTCCTAAACTGTACAACTCCGTCCTCGGTCCTGCTTCTGTGTATAAGGATATGCGTACCATGGGCGAAATGCTGAACGACCACCAGACCACTGCCGGTGTTGCCTCAAAGCTGGGTGCAGACATGTATTACTACCTGCTGTCCATGAAAGCCCGCTACGGTCTTTTTGTTCCTACCGACAACGAGACGCAGTTCATCGTCATCGACCCGACATCTGTCAAGGATGCCGACGGACTGAAAGGTCTGCGTTTCCGCTTCGACCCACAGGCTGACGGTTCTTTCCATATTCTGGTTAAGAAATACAGCTACCAGGGAGGCCCCTATAATCAGCTCAGCTCATACGTAGAGGCTACAGGTGCTCAGGACATCAATATCGAGACCGGCTATTTCAACAGCCAGATCAAGGACCTTTTGGACTATTGCACCATTGTGCTGGCCGACTCGACAGAAACTGGTAAGGGTAGTCCACAATATGGACTCTATGGCAACAAATTCTATAAGACCAAGCATGGCGGTGCCGTCGTTGTCAACGGCAACAAGGTAGCCGGTGGCTTGCAACAGTCCGATCCCTCTCAGTGGTCAACCATCACGGAGACCTTCGATGCTAACAGTGCTGATGCCAAGATTGAGAACGGTACTGTCTATCGTCTCGACTTCCCTATTCAGCCTACCATCACCAGCGTGATGCAGACGCTCTCACGTTCAGAGTTCTACGACGAGAATGCCGACTATGACGTGAATGCACCAGAGTATGACCACTTCCTGAACTTCTGCCTGCAGTTCAACAACGAAGAAATCTATACCTTCGCCGGCATTATCAGCGACAACGACAAGGAAGCCCAGAAGAATACCAAGATGAAGGCTTACCGTGTCATTGACGACAACGACAACTGGGGCATGCTCAGTGCCTATAACTACACCATCTACGCACCCACCTACGAAGCTATGGTACAGGCCCAAAAGAATATGGGACTGCCCACCTGGAAAAAGGTGATGGCTATTGTCGAAGACTGGGAAAGCGTGAAAGACGAATATGGATTTGTCGAAAAGGCTGACGCAGCAGAATACGTCAAGGAACAGCTTAACAAGATGTCGAAGTTCGTGCGCTATCATACGCAGAACAGTTCGCTCTTTGCCGACAAGTACTTCAAGAACTATGACCCGAAGACCGGGCTGACAGAGCCGGAGCCTCCCTTCTCTACCTTCTGTTCAAACGCATTGGGTATTGCACAGACTCTGGTAGTGACCGGTGGTAACGACCAGCTCAAGGTAACGGATGCTTCCAAGAACACGGTGACCATCAATGCGTCGTCAGACACGGCAAACCTCATTGCCCGTGATATTACGACTACTGACAACGGCTCTTACAAGAGCATTGAGACATCAGCCTTCGTCACCGTTCACGGTATTACAACGCCATTGTGCTATAACGGCAACGGGAAGTATTGAAGAATTGAAAATTGAAGAATTGAAAAATTGAATATTATGTCGAAATATAAATTCCTATTGACGCTCCTGTTTACCGTCATTGCACAGACAATGATGGCACAAGGAAAGGTCATATCAGGTACGGTGGAAGATGCCATGGGGCCGATTATGATGGCCAACGTGGTGGAGCGAGACGGTAACAACCGTATCGTCAGTGCCACACAGACTGATATGATGGGTAACTTCTCTATGGAGATTAAGAACCCTAAGAATAAACTCGTCTTCTCTTACGTAGGTAGTAAGACCAAGATCGTGACAATCGGTAACCAAACTGTTTTCAAGATCAAGTTAGAAGATGAAGGTACGGCCCTGACCGAAGTGGTGGTCAAGGGACGCCGCACCAATGCCGGCGGTCTGAACATCGACAAGCGCGAGATATCTATCTCTCAGCAGACCATGAACATGGACCAGGTGGAAGGTATGGCATTCACCTCAGCAGACGAGGCTCTGCAGGGTGAGATTGCCGGTCTGGACATCGTGTCCAACTCAGGTAACCTGGGTTCCGGTACTCAGATGCGCTTACGTGGTGTATCAACGCTGAGCGGTAGTGCCCAGCCTCTGATTGTTGTCGATGACAAGATTTTCGAATACAACACCGGTGACATCGACTTCGAGAGTGCCGACGAGGAGGCTTTCTCTTCTCTGCTCGCAGTCAGTGTGGACGATATCGCCAACATCACCGTCCTCAAGGATGCCGCTGCTACGGCTATCTGGGGTTCACAGGGTGCTAACGGTGTCATCCAGATTACCACCAAGCGTGGTACACGCGGTAAACCCAAAGTGACGTTAGGTTATAAGTTTACTGGCACCTGGATGCCTAAGGGCTACGACCTGCTGAATGGTGACAACTACACCATGATGCTCAAGGAGGAGTTCTACAATCCTACGCAGAGTTCTGCAGCCACAGCCACCATCAACGAAATCAACTATGTGCCCGCTGATTCATGGGCAGAGGCTAACAACTGGAACAAGAATACCGACTGGGTGGATGCCATCAAGCAGTTCGGTGAGCAGCATGAGGCCACCTTCAATATCACTGGTGGTGGACAGAAGGCTACGTTCCGTATCTCTGCCAGCTACAACCACCAGAAAGGTACCGTCATCAAGCAGACGTTGGACCGTCTGACCACCCGTCTCGTATTGGACTACAACGTGTCTGACCGCATCCGCTTCTCGACGAACTTTGCATTGACCTATACGGACAACTTGAAGAACTACACCTACGGTAGTAGCAAAAACGGCAATTCGAACAACAATTTGTTGGCTATGGCTTTAGCAATGGCACCAAATGCCAGCATCTACCGTATGGATCAGTATAATAACAACACGGGTGAATACTTCCTGATGAACCCCGTCGTAACGGGCATGACACCTGACGACGGCAACTACACATCAGAAAGCCTGCGAGATGTCGTCGCCATCGGTAACCCCGTAGCCTACGCCAATAATTCATGGCAAAGGGAAAAGACGTACAGCATCGTACCTGACTTCAATATCAAGTACGAACTGCTTGGTACGGAACATGGCCAGCACCGTCTGACCTTCAACGGCCGCGTCTATTTCGACATCTATGCTTACTCAAAGCCCACATTCATGCCGGGCAGCCTCTCTAATGGCAGTTATAACGACAGCGACTATAACTTCATCACCAACACGGAGACCAACCAGTTCAAGATGGGCTCGCGCTTGGAACTGATTTATACGCCTGCCTTCAAGAATGAGGACTTCTATCTGACCATGCTGGCTCGCTACGAGGCTGGTACACAGAAGAACACGTACCAGTATATCGGTCAGAATGCCATTCCTAACGGCATCGAGTCGGCAACCATCGATGCACGCCTGCTGGGCATGGACAACCAGCCCGGTACCACGAAGTCGGCTTGGCAGAACTGGCTCTACAACGCCCACTTCTCTTACAAGTCGCGCTATAGCGTCGGCTTCACACTCCGTGGTGACGGCAACTCGAAGTTTGGTCCCAAGAATCCTTGGTTCATCTCGCCATCAGTATCCCTGCGTTACAACGTCAGCGAAGAGCCGTTCTTCGCACCTCTGAAGAAGGTGGTATCTATGTTCGGTATCCGTGGTTCATGGGGTATTACGGGTAGCTCTAACGTCGGTGTCGACAACTACTTCAACCAGTATGCTTCACGTGCCGGACGCTATGGTGAAAGCTACTACACCACGATGAGCGGTATGAAGCTCGACGACCTGCGTCCACAGAAGAAGACAGGTTTGAACCTTGGTTTCAATGTCGGTTTCCTCAACGATATGCTTGAAGTCGATCTGAACCTCTATAAGGAAAACACCAAGGACCTGATTATGAAGGGAATACCCATCCCCACCTCTGCTACATGGAACAACTCAACGACCCTTTCCTTCGGCAATGTCGGTGAGATGGAGAACAAGGGTTGGGAATTGTCTGTAACGGCCAACAAGTTCATCAAGGTAAAGCAGTTCTCAGTCTCTGCCAGCGTCAACCTGGCTCAGAATGTCAACAAGCTGTTAGAGATGGATCAGCGTGTGCTCGACAACCTGAATTCACAGCCCAGCTACAGCAGACTTGGTGCCAACTCTATCCTCAGCCGTGTGGTTGTGGGCGACCCGCTCTGCTCTATCTACGGTTTCGAGAGCAAGGGTGTGTTCCAGTACACCTACGACTACCTGACCAACTACAATACCAAGCAGTTGCAGCTGCAGCAGCAGGCCATTGCCCGCGGCGAGACCTACGACTGGAACTACGAGGCATGGATCAACCAGCAGTTGGCTGAAGGCAAGACCTTCCCCGTCGCTACCGACGAAAAAGGCAAGGTCATCATGACCAACACTGGTGTACCCAAGCATCTTACCTATTATTATAGAGACCTGAACGGCGAAAGCACTTACGAGTTCAAGGGCGGTGATGCTTTCTACGAGGATGTCAACCACGACGGTTCTATCGACGAGCTCGACATTAAGTACTTAGGCAATTCACTGCCAAAGATGCAGGGTGGTTTCAGCCTGACCCTCCAGTATGGCAACTGGAAGATGATATCCCGTTTCAACTTCCGTTGGGGCAACAAGATCATCAATACCGCACGCATGGGCTTGGAGAGTATGTATGGTACCCAGAACCAGGCTTCTACTGTGACTTACCGCTGGCGTAAGGATGGCGACGTGACTCAGATACCACGCGCCCTCTACGGTACGGGCTACAACTACCAGGTCAGCTCACGTTTTGTGGAGGATGGTTCGTTCCTTCGTTTCAACAACCTGCAGATTTCCTACAGTGTTCCTAAGAAGGTCCTGAAGAAATACGGTCTGAACTCACTCTCAGCCTATGTGACAATGAACAACCTCTGGTGTTGGACTAAGTACAGTGGTATCGATCCGGAAATTGGTGCCGGCACCTACTCACCGGCTTCCGACGGAGCGACCACACCAAGGTCTAAGTCTATTACAGCCAGCTTGAGCTTTGGATTCTAAAGAAATTAGTAATTAGAAATTAGAAATTAGAAATTATGATTACCAAAGTAAAATATATTATCTGTGGAATCTGCGTAATCTGCGGTATGCTGTCTTGTGTAGATACGGTCATCCTGCCTGACAACAAGACAGTCGATGAAGACTACTGGCAGAAGAAAAGCGAGGTGGAAACCGTGGTGGCAGCAGCCTATGCACAGCTACGCAGCGATGTAGCCATCCGCAACATGATTGTCTGGGGCGACTACCGTTCTGACGAACTGGTGGTTTCTGCCCTGCCCTCTTCAGCAGCTTATCGTATTGCGCTGCAGCAGATTTATTCGTTCAACATCGAGACAGAGAACGCATTCACCGCTTGGGCACCCTTCTATTCTGCCATCAACTACTGTAACCTGGTATTGGAGAAGGCTGAGAGCGTGATTGCTGTCGATCCCGACTATATGCAGGGTGACTACGATGCCAACAAGGCACAGGTGTTAGCACTGCGTGCTTTCTGCTACTTCTACCTGACACGTGTCTTCCACGACATTCCCGTGACACCACACGCCTACCTGAACAGCAGTGAAGATCTGAACGCACCCCAGGTGGCTCCGGACTCCGTGCTGAACATGTGTATTGCCGACTTGAAGGAGGCTTCCAAATATGCCGTTGCCGGCAATACCTATGGTGACTGGCGTGACAAGGGCTACCTGAATCAGGACGGTATCAATGCCATCCTGGCAGATATCTACCTCTGGCGTGCTTCCGTCAACCGCAGCGCCAGCGACTATGAGGCTTGTATAGAATATTGCGACAAGGTTATCAAGGCCAAGAAAGAAGCCTACGAGCAGAAGCCATCACGTCCCCGTTGGGGAGGTAACAACGAAAAGAAGTCGTACTATCTCTCTGACTACAGCGACATGTATAACGACCTTTTCGGAGAGACTGGACAGAATGCCGACGAGAGCATCTTCGAACTGCAGTACCGTATTTCAAATACGGCCAATACCGGTCTCGACCAGATGTACTATCGTTTCAAGAACAGCTCATCAGACGGTTTTGGCTACCTGAAGGCTTCTAAGAAGTTTGGTACAGTCGATGCCACAGGTAATGGTGTCTGGAACAACAATAAAGACCAGCGCCTCTTTGAATTCCTCTACGATGCTGCCAAGGATGGTACGGAGATGTTCGGCATCCGCAAGATGGTGGCATCGAGAACTGCCGGCACTAACAACACAGCAGAAGCTAATCCTTCCGGCAATCGCAGCTTCAGTATGCAGAAGAACTGGATCTTCTATCGCCTGACCGACGTCATGCTGATGAAGGCAGAAGCACTTGTCCAGTTGTACAATATGGGTGGCAAAGCTGAAGGCGACACACGTAACGAAGAGGCCTTCAATATATGCAAATATGTGAACGACCGTGCTTTGTCTGATGACAACAAGGCTTCGTATGCCCTAAAGTATTCGACCTATCGTGACAAGATGGAAGACCTGGTATTGGCTGAGCGTGCCCGCGAGTTGTGCTTCGAGGGTAAGCGCTGGTTCGACCTGATGCGTTACAACTACCGTCACACCACAACCCAGGCTGATCTGACCAAGATGCTGTCACAAGAAGGCTATACGATTGTGAACAACAGTGACGAGTTCTTCAACTTGGCACTGCGCAAATATACCGTGCCTTCTGCCATGAAGGTGAAGATGCGCGACGAGCGTTATCTCTATATGCCTATCAATCAGGACGAGGTCGAGATTAATACCAATCTCAAGCAGAATCCGGTATATAAATCTGCCGCAAAGTATTAAAATTAGTAATGAGTAATTAGAAATTAGAAATTATGATTACCAAAGTAAAATATATCATCTGTGGAATCTGCGTCATCTGCGGTGTCATGTCCTGTAATGAGGAGCCCGATGGTTCTAACCTGTTCTCTTCCGACCAGAAGACCATTGCAGAGATGCTGCGCGACCGCTCAGAGCTGAGCGCCTTCTACCGCATTCTGGAGAAAGGCAGCTTCGACAAGTATTTAGGAACCTACGGCGAATATACCTGTTTCGCACCTGTCAACGAAGGTGTGAACCGCTATATCGACAGCCTCTATAAGGATGAATCATACCTGATTTCAAAGGCCAAGAAGAAGCATAACGGCATTCAAGAGGATCCGAACTGGACGAACCTCGATGTCATGGCCAGGGTGAATCTGATGCCAGACTCCCTCTGCGACGACATTGCCCGCTTCCACCTCTCCGGTGAACGTCACATGCAGGTTGACCTCGACGGTACCGCTACCACATGGACCACCATGAAGATTGGACGTAGCATCCGTGTGAACACCTTCGACGAAATCAAAGCGCCCAAGGAGGCATATATCGGTTTGACCAGTCTGAACGACGTCTCTGCCATTACTGAAGGCGACATCGAGGCCATCAACGGTGTGCTGCACATCTGCTCGGAGATGATTCCACGTTCTGACCGTACCACCGACGACCAGCTCCGCGTAGAAGGCGAGAAGGACCTCAGTATCTTCTATGCAGCCCTGGAAGCTACGGGCTATACCGATACCCTCATGATTGAGCGTAAGAACAACCCTGACGGTACTGCCATTACCTACGACCTGGGTAATAACCACAACGACCGTGACGGAAACGTGCTCTATTATCCTAAGGAGTGTATGATTAAGTGGACCGTCTTTGCTGAGACCGACGATGTGTTCCGCGCTGCCGGCATCAACAGTTTCGACGACCTGAAGACCAAGTGTGCCGAGTGGTATGGCAACTGCAGCGGCTGGTACGACTATATCAAGGAGAAGAACATCAAGATTAGCACGGGCGACGACTACACCAGCAAGTTCAACGTGGTGAACATGTTCGTGGCTTACCACATCCTGCGTGCCGGTATGCCTATCGACCGTATCGTTTACGAGAAGAACAAGCAGACCGATGCTTCCTGGAACTTCTGCTTTGGCTATGAGCCTCAGGAGTATTTCGAGACCATGCTGCCCAACACGCTGCTGAAGGTGTGGGAGACCAACCCCAAGACCAGCAAGGATCTGTGGTTGAACCGCTATCTCACCAACAACACGCTGACTGCCAAGCTCGGTATGTTCGGTATGCCTGGCGACGGCGACCACACACTGGTATTCAGGGGCGTTTCCGTTGACCGTAACAGCAGCGTAGAAACCCTGAACGGTTATATCCACCGCATCAAGGGCATCCTGAAGTACGACCAGAACGCCAAGGATGCTCTCCACGAGCGTCTGCGCCTCGACTCATCCACCTTCCTCTATGAGCTCATCAACAATGGTCTCCGTGGTGCTACGCCCTCTGAGGTCAGCACGCTCAACGGCGGTGGCGACGGCAACCGTGTGGCTTTCCACAATACGTATTTTGACAATATTGTCTGCTATAACCCCGGTACCCTATTGCGTTTCAACGTCATGGGTGCCTGGCGTGCACACAACTCCGACCAGTTCCAGGGTTGGGACGTCTATGACTTCGCCATCAAGCTGCCTCACGTTCCTACGGGCGACTACGAGCTGCGCATCATCTATCCGCCTATGGGACGTGGTGGTCTGATGCAGTTCTACCTCGGCAATTCTTCGAAGCAGTCTGACATGGTGGCCATCGGTATTCCTTTCGATGCCTGCGCCAACCCCCACGAGGATGCTACGTTCGGTTACGAACCCATCCAGACGCTTGACGAGAACCCAGAGTCTGACTTTGGTGTTGAGTGCGGTCAGCGTATGCACGTACGTGGCTACATGTATGCACCAGCTTCGTTCTCACGCGGTACGTACAACACCATTACCGACCCGCTGAGCTATAACGAGAACGACATCTACTCTGCTGCCAGCCAGATTACCGGTTCTACCAGCTGCCGCTCTGAGACGGGCTATGGTACCATGATGCTGCGCCGCATCATCACGACCCAGCGTTTCGAGCAGGGTCAGGACTACTGGCTGCGCATCAAGAACCTGGTGAACGATGCCAACCTGGGTTGGTCGTTCGACTTCATCGAACTGGTGCCACTGGATATCGTGAACAGTCAGACCATGTCTGAGGACTGGTACTAAGATAAAGGTAAAAAAGTAAAAAATTAAAAAAAATAAAAATATGAGAGTTATAATATTCAATAAGGTAAGGAAGATGGCTAAAGGCTTTTTACCCTTTTACCTTTTTACCCTTTTACCTTTATTCTCGTCTTGTTCGGATTATAACGATTACAACACGGCACCGTCTGCTGGTGACCAGGCCGGTGCCAACAGCACGTTGTGGGAGAACATCTCCACCGATCAGCAACTGACCAAGTTTGCCAGTCTGGCCAAGAAGTGCAATTTCTCGGAGGCGCTGAACAGTCCTCGCTTCTATACCGTATGGGCTCCTGTCGATAATGCCATCAGCGATGCTGAATACAACGCCCTGATGGCCAGCGACAGCGCTACCATCGTCAAGCAGTTCATGCACCAGCACATCACCGAATACAACTACCCGGTGTCTGCTGCGCTCGAGAGCACGACCATCGTCTCGCTGAATGCCAAGCACCACGCCTTCACACAGAGTTCTTTTGACGGCTTCGACTACGCTGCCGTCAACCTGCCTTCCACCAATGGTGTGATGCACAAGATCAATGGTCTGTCTGAGTTCCATAACAACCTCTATGAGAACATTGACAACCTGGCCGGTTGCGACTCCATCAAGAAGTATATCCAGAAGTACGACGAGTATTACCTCGATGTCAACGCCTCGGTCATCGGTCCGCTCCGTGACGGCAAACAGACCTATCTGGATTCTGTCATGAAGAAGCGCAACAATATCGTCAGCCAGATTATGAATGCACAGCTGGACAATGAGGACAGCACCTACTGCATGCTGATTCCCAACGACCAGGCATGGAATGCCGCCTACAAGGCTGTCAATCCGTGTTACAACTACATTCCGAAGCTGGATTACATGGATCTGACGAAGAAGACGACGGTTGCATCGGCAACGAACGCCACAACGGCCAAGGCTGACAAGCCTGCCGAGTCCAGCAGCGAGTTACAGGACTCACTGACCTGCCGCAACATCGTTAGCAATCTGGTGTTCTCTGAAAGCTACCTGCGCAACAATCCGCTCTTCGACAACGGCTCGTACACTGTTTCCGACAGTGCATACACCGCCAGAGGACGCTACCTTACCAATATGCAGGAGGTAGTCAACCATACCATTGCCCTCAACGAGATGAGTAATGGTCTGACGCGCACTATTGACTCGCTGACCTTCTATCCCTGGGAGACCTATAATCCCGTCATTTCAGTAAGAAGGCCCTCTATTACAGTTGACAGGAAAGAGATTCCTACCACCTCGAAAGTCAAGAAACTCACAACGCACAACATTGCGTTGGACAGTCTGGCTAAACGCGACAGTCTCTTCTCAAAGGTGCCGGTACAGCTGCGCAAGCTGATGGTTCCACAGACATCGCGCTTCTTCTCATACGTTGCTGTTGACAGTGCTGACATCGACGGTACAACAGGTAAGCCGGAATTCAACTTCCCACTGCAGGGCGTCCGTTCTACGACCTATCATATCTACGTCGTCACCGTTCCCGCACAAGTCGAGGAACCAAATGCTGACATCAGACCCTACTACCTGCGCTTCTACCTCAGCTGGACGGATGCTAACAACAAGCAACAGTACGAGGTACTGCCAAAGGGTTCGAAGACGACTTTAGAGATGACCACCGACAACGGCAACAGCACGGCTACGCTGACCTGTCTGGGCGACCCGGGACGTGTCAACGTCTTCGATCTCGGCGAGTTCACCTTCCCCGCTTGCTATTACGGACTGGATGCCTACCCCAGCCTGATGATGATGCACACGAAGTCATACACCTCTTCTGCTAACCGTAAGAAGTACGACCAGCAGATGCGTGTGGCAGGCGTTTACCTCGTTCCAAAGGAATATAATGACACTTGGGCAAACACTAATGAATAATGACAACGATGAAAAGTATAATCTATAACTTCCTCCAGCGTCAGAGTCTCAGACTCTCACTCTGTGCCATGGCTTTCTTAGTAAGTTCAGTGGCTTTCGCTCAGGAGCCTTTCGATGAAGAGGAGTCTTCGACGACCTTCAAGGCTCCTAAGCGCACTAAGGTTGTCGATAAGAATCCAACCATCAACGTGAAGGGTATCGTTGTCGACGATGCCACCAAGGCACCTGTTGCCGGTGTACGCCTGAAAGTCCTCAACGACGACAGGTATGCCGCCATGACCGATGCCGACGGAAAGTTCACCATCAAGGTACCAACCTTCGCTACCACACTCTATGTACAGGCTCCGAAGTATATGTCGCAGCAGGTGGCCATCATTGCGGGCGATGAAAGCCAAGAGGTGCGCATCAGCATGCTCAGCGATGCTTTCTCGCCCATGTATGAGGACGGTACCACCATTACCGCTAAGAACGGGTTCGTTTCGCACGGCAAGGGCATCTCCATCGACGAGGAGATGACTGAGAAACTGGGTGGCGACATCCGCATGAACATGCACTCCGGCAATCTCGACCAGGGTGCTGCCATGTTCATCCGAGGCATCAACTCTATCAATGCCAATGCCCAGCCACTCGTCATCCTCGACGGTGTCGAGCTTGACATGCAGCGTGACAGGGCTTCACTGCACTTGGGCGACATCTTCAATATGCTGACCACCATCTCTCCCGAGGACATCGACAAGGTTACCGTGCTGAAGAATGCGACAGCACTCTATGGTGCCCGTGGTGCCAATGGTGTCATCCTCATCGAGACCAAGCGCGGCCACTCTATGGCTACGCGCATTGATGCCAACATCGGTGTGGGCTGGACGTTCAAGCCCAGCAATCCCACGATGATGAATGCTGCCCAGTACCGCAACTATGCTGTCGAACTGTTGGGTACCATTCCTGAAGTACAGAAGCGTATCGGTTCTTCTACCAATCCCTTGCAGTTCAATTTCTTGAATGATGCCCCGAACGGTTATTATTACAATACCTATCATAACGACACCGACTGGAGCAACTACGTGCTGCGCACGGCGCTGACCCACAACTACAGCATCAATGTGCAAGGTGGTGACGACATCGGTATGTACAACCTGTCGGTAGCCTATATCCAGACGATGAAGAATACCAAGGAGAACAGTTTCGACCGTATCAACGTGCGCTTCAATACCGACATCAAACTGCTGTGGAACCTTACCACGAAGTTCGACATGTCGTTCTCGCGCTCGAACACGAACCTGCTCGACGACGGTATTCCTGCCGACCTGAACGCTGGCGTCATCACGTCACCCGTGTTCCTGTCGCTCATCAAGAGCCCGTTGCTCAACCCCTATCAGTATAACAAGAACATCAATAACTTCACGTCATTGCTCGCAGATGCTGACGACCTGTACAGCACTCTGAAGGACGGCAATTACTCGCAGGCCAACCCGCTGGCATTGCTCGCCAACGGTAGTGGTGAGCGTAAGAACCGCAATGAGAACACCTTCTTCAACGTGACCATTACGCCTACCTACGAGATTAACAAGGACTGGAAGATTACCTCACACTTCAGCTACTATCTGAACCGTAACTCCCAGGCTTACTACCGTCCCAATATCGGTCTGCCATCGTTCGCCATCGAGAACCTCGGAACCGTTTACTCTAAGACGGCCTCTATCTTCTCTAAGGAGCAGAACGTGCTGAGCAATACCCACATCGACTGGAACAAGAAGTTCGGTGCGCACACCATTGCTGCCATGGGCGGTTTCCGCTATACCTACTTCTCGTTCGACGGCAGCGACCTGACCACGCAGTACAACTCAAAGCTTGAGGACGACAAGAACCCGAAGCTGACAACAGGCAACAACGTCTATGATACGGTGACGGGTGCCGACGATGTCTGGAAGAACATGCAGTGGTATGTTAATGCCGACTACAACTACATGAACCGCTACTTCGTCACAGCGTCTCTGCTGGCTGAGTCGAACAGCCGTTTTGGCAGCAATGCCGACGGCGGCATGAAGATGTTCGGTGTCAAGTGGGCCATCTTCCCAAGCATACAGGCTGGCTGGGTACTGACCAACGAGAAATGGTTCCCCAAGAACGGTATCGTCAACTACCTGCGTCTGAATGCCGGCTTCGACATCAGCGGTAACGACGGTATCAACAACTATGCCGCACGCACCTCATTCAATACCGTACGCTACATCAACCATCAGATTGGTATGCAGCTCACCAACGTCGGTAACGAGGAAATCAAGTGGGAGACCACATCGAAGTTCAATGTCGGTTTGCAGGCTAACCTCCTCAACAACCGCTTAGGCATCAATGCCAGCTACTTCTTCCACAACACCAAGGACCTCCTGACTGTCAAGACGTTCGAGAACCCCATTGGCGGTATCAACAACTACTGGACCAACGACGGCGAGGTGCGCAACACCGGTTTCGAGGTGGGTGTCAGCGGCAAACCCGTCTCGCTGAAGGACTGGCACTTAGAAATTGGTGCTACCCTTGGCCACTACAAGAACGAGGTCAAGAAGCTGGCTAATGGCGATTACACCTCTTCTATCTATGGCGACAACAACATCCTGACGTCTGTCGGCAACCCTGTTGGCGTCTTCTACGGCTACAAGACCAGGGGTGTCTTCGCAACAACGGCTGATGCCGAGGCTGCCAACCTCTACATCGTTGACGAGACAGGTGCCAAGCAGTACTTCCAGGCTGGTGACGTCTATTTCGTTGATATGAACAACGACAACAAGATTGACGAGGCCGACAAGACCATCATCGGTGATCCCAACCCCGACCTCTATGGTAACATCTTCCTCAACCTGAACTGGAAGCGCTTCACCCTGGGTGTCAACTTCAACTACTCGTTGGGCAACGATGTCTATAACTACCAGCGTGCTATCCTCAACAGCGGTTCAACACTCTACAACCAGCAGGTGGCTGAGATTGGACACTGGCGCTATGAGGGACAGAAGACCGACATTCCACGTCTCAACTTCAACGACCCCATGGGTAACAACCGCATGTCCGACCGTTGGATTGAAGACGGCTCTTATCTGCGTATGAAGAGTGTGAAACTTACCTATCAGGTGCCTCTACCGGAGTCATGGCAGTCGTGGCTGCAGGGCATCACCGTATGGGCTGAGGGCCGCAATTTGTTCACCATCACCAAGTACAAGGGTAACGACCCCGAGTTCTCTGCCAGCAACAACCAGCTCTATCAGGGCATCGACTGTGGCAACATTGCTCAGGGACGCATGCTGACGATGGGCGTGAAGATAAATCTGTAATTAGAAATAAGGAATTAGAAATTAGGAATTATGATTACCAAATTAAAATATATTATCTGTGGAATCTGCGTAATCTGTGGTTCGATGTCCTGCTCCGATATGTTGGAGTCAGACAGCTCGCGTCAGTTGTTCGACCCGGCTCTTGACCAGAAGACGGACTCTGTGTTCTATGCCTACGGTATTATGCAGGCCATCCAGCAGCTGGCTGACCAGTATTACTTCCAGAACGAGATGCGTGGCGACCTGGTACGTCCTACCGACAAGGCTTCCATCCACTTGAAGAATCTGGCTGACTTCACGGCTGATGCCACTAACAAGTACGACAGTGTCTATCTGTATTACAAGGTCATCAACAACTGTAACTACTATCTGGCCCACCGCGACACCACCCTGAAGACGGGTGCCCAGAATGTGGTAGCCAACGAGTATGCCGCCGTCGCTACGTTCCGCGCATGGACCTACCTGCAGCTGTCGCGCCAGTATGGCGAGGCTCCTTACATCACCGAGCCGGTCACGACCATCAGTCAGATCAATGCCAACACCGGCAAGACCTCCTTTACGGGTATTCTGGAAAGCGAGGCACAGAAGCTGGAGGAACTGAAGGGCCGCTTCACCGAGGAGCAGATTTCCGTGCCCACCTTTGGCTTTGCCACCAATACGGTTATAAGTGTCGGACGACTGAACTGGAGTAATACCGACAAATTTATCCAGCCCCGCAGATGCTTCATTCCGCTCAACATCGTCTTAGGCGACATCTATCTGGAATTAGGCAGATATCCAGAGGCTGCCAAGTGCTATTTCGACTACCTGCGCTACACTGGACTCCACGTGGGCAACTTCAACGACATTTCCGTCAACTATCTTGGTCTGCTCGATACGGAGTTCAGCGAATACAGCCCCATCTTTAAGAACTTTACCGAGTGGCCTGCTGACTACAACGAGAATGCCAACAACGACCTCTACAGACAAGGGGATAGCTGGCTTCAGTCGTTCATCCATGATGCTTTGCCCGGTGATGTCATTTCTTACATCCCTATGGCAACTAACTATACGACAGGAAAGACCACCGACATTCCGGCAACTTTTGGTTACAACTACTATGGTACGGAACGGCAGAGCAGCATTCAGGCTGAGTCGTTTGGATTTGACTGTCCCAAGACTGAGAATATCCAGGTCGTACCGTCGCAGGCGTATTGCGATTCTGCCCGCTTTGCTCAGTACTATTATAAGGTTGAGCTGACAAAGACGATTCCGCAGTATTGGATTATCCGCAACATGCCTCTTGGCGATGCCCGTGCCCAAATTGTCAGTCAGGGTCAGGGTGCCGACTCGTCGTACGTCTATTGTCACAAGCCTTCGACGGCTTACATTCCCCTGTACCGTAATGCCACCGTTTGGCTCCACCTGGCAGAGGCTATCAACCGCATGGGCTATCCCGATGCAGCCTTCGCCGTGCTGAAGAACGGTCTGCATTCTGAGCTGGTCAACTACCGCTACGAGGAAGTCTATCTCAAGGATCAGGCTGGCAACGACTCTATTGATGGCGACGGCAACAAGGTGCTCGACATGACACAGTCGCACATCGATGATAAGTATTATCTGACGCCCGAGTCCTATGAAATGCTGACCACGACCCTGCCCTTCCTGGCACAAGCCAATTCCGACATCTTTAAGAACGGTGTTAGGAAACAGTTTGTCGGCATCCACTTCCATGGTGCCGGTGCCGTCGAGGACATCGACTCGCCCTACCGTTACAGCATCGTGCTGAAAGCCAAGATTGACGACATCTACAAGAAGTTTGGATTGACCAAGCCTGCTGAATACACGAAGGACGACTACATCAACGCGATGGAGGACCTGCTGTGCGACGAGTACGCCATGGAGTTTGCCTTCGAGGGCACCCGCTTCTCTGACCTGCGTCGTCTGGCACTTCACAAGAACCAGGCTGGCATCTATGGCGCTAACTTCGGTGACACATGGCTGAGCCACATGCTGAAGAACAGCACTGGTAAGAACATCACGACCCAGAACTGCTACCTGCCGTACAAGTAAGTCGCAGACAACATTCGCATATCAAAAGGCACATCTTCACGGTGTGCCTTTTTATATTACTTTCACCAGAAAGAACAAAAAAACGGGGTTTTATTTGCTACTTTCCTCGTTTCTTCGTATTTTTGCAGCAAAATGTGCGAATCAAGATGACAGACAGGAAGTATCCCGTAGGTATTCAGACATTCTCGGAGATTATTCGAGGCGGTTATCTGTATGTAGATAAAACCGATTTGGTATGGCAGTTAAAGAATTATGCGAAGTTTATTTTCATGGGGCGTCCGCGACGCTTTGGTAAATCGCTGCTGACATCTACTCTGGAGTCGTACTTCAAAGGCGAGAAGAAGCTGTTTGAAGGTCTGAAAATCATGCAAATGGAGAAGGAATGGAAAGTATATCCTGTCATCCGCCTTGATTTGAGTATTGTTAAAGGGAGAGATACTGCTGAGGAATTGCGCCAATCGCTTTTGTTTGCATTAAAAGACCAATTTAACGTCTATGGCCGAAATGATGAGGAAGAAACACCAGGTCAGTGCTTGACGGGAATGATGAAACGTGCCTATGAGCAGACCGGTCAACAGGTTGTTGTCATCATCGATGAGTACGACGCCCCCCTGCTTGAGGTATTGCATACATCCCAACAGCTGGATGAAATGCGCAAAGTGATGCAGGAGTTTTTCCAACCGCTGAAGGCTTGTGAGGCCATGATAAAATTCTGCTTTATCACCGGTATTACTAAATTCTCACAACTCAGCATTTTCTCGACCCTCAATAACCTGACAAATATTACGATGGATTCAAGGTTTGCTACCATCTGTGGCATTACTGAGACAGAGCTGACTACTGTAATGAGGGAAGACATCGGGCAACTAGCAGATGTCTATGGAACAACATTCGAGGATATGCACCGGAAACTGAAGCTTCGCTATGACGGCTATCATTTCTCCAAAGATGCTGAAGAGGTTTATAACCCCTTTAGTCTGCTGAAAGCGTTTTTGCAACATGAGCTGAGTAATTTCTGGTTCGATAGCGGTACCCCGGCATTCCTCATTCACCAACTCCAGCATTTTAAGACGGATATTATGTCATTAGACCATTTAGAGGTCTATGACTCTGACTTCGACCAACCTACGGAAAACATGAAGGATGCACTACCACTGCTCTACCAGAGTGGCTATCTGACTATCAAAGGCTACGACCGCGAATCGCAGATATACACACTGGCCATACCCAATCAGGAGGTTCGTATTGGCTACGTTGAAGGCTTAATACCTGTCTATACAGGACTACTCTCGCGCGACGTGAAAGCCGGATTTGCCCTAAGGTTCTGGCGGGCATTAAATAGTCAGGATGTAGAATTGGCCATGCGTGAAATGCAATCATTCTTGTCTGGCATACCGTATGTAGAAGGCTTTAAGCAAAAGTTAGCCGATGCTGCTACAGCAGAAGGATTCTATGAGTACACCATATATCTTATATTCTCAATGCTGAATATGTATGTACGAACGCAAGTTAAAGTGGCTGGAGGACGTATAGACATGGTGGTATGGATGCCAGACACCATCTACGTATTCGAGTTTAAAGTAAGTGGCACTGCCCGCGACGCAGTGGCACAGATTGACGAAAAAGGCTATGCCATTCCTTTTCAGACGGATGGTCGCAACATTGTGAAGGTTGGTGTTAAATTCAACGTGGATTCTCGCATACCAGAAGAGTGGCAGGTGAAGTACTAGTTTGCATTGGCACGGATTGAAGAACTGCTGCCAATGGTTGGAGTTGACAATGCTGTCGGATGTTGTCATAGACTATGAGAAGGAGCACTATCCAATAGCTCAACCGAGATTTTAAATCAGAGGAATGAAATGGGATTGGAATTTACCAAGCAAATTGACGCTGAAACAAGAATTCTGTCTCTAAGAACAAAAAATAACGGGGTTTTATTTGCTTATTTACATGTTTATTTGTATCTTTGCAGTCGTATATTGACAATCGCGACGAACTACATTCTATTTATTTATATTATTAACTAAACAAAAGAGTATGAAAATTAAACATTTACTAACAAAGACGCTCCTCGTCGCAGCCGGACTGCTCGTGGGGCAGAGCGTGTGGGCTGATGAAATTAATCTCACACCCAGTGAAACTACAGAAGTACGTGCTAATGGAGACACCTCCAAAGGGCAAGAGGCTAATACTAATGGTGATAACAACTACTATAATGCCGAAGCAACCAGTTGGCTCTGCACTCAGGCAAACATTAGTAACGGCCAACTGAATAATCAGAATATTGGCTATGGTGGTTCATATGCCGTTATTACAAAATTTGACGGGAGTACTAAATTAGCCGGAATGAACATTACAAAAGCAACTTTGAAGTTCAAATCTGTTTGTACCGTATCTGGTAAAAATTCCAATGTTAAAGTCGCTTCTATTGGCACTGATTGGGCTGCAAGTACAGTGACATGGAACAATTTGAATAAAGCTGCTACACAAATTAGTGCTGGCGATGGACAAAATGTTGGCACCTCAGAGAAAACTTTATCAGAGGATGTGACAGATTTGCTCAAAAATGATGATGACAAAATTGTGGCATTTGCTATTTACACTTATACAGCACGTGAGCAGAAAATTTCAGATATTGTATTAGAAGTAGAGGCAGTTGATGCAGCATCTTCTGCAGATGTTACCTTGAAGTACGTAGATGGTAATGGAACAGAATTGAAAAGTGCGACTGTAGTTGGAGCATCTGGAAGTACTTTAACCCTAACAGATGAGCAGAAAGCCAATTTCTTCAAGGACGATCAGAAATATATCTATGTTAGCGACAACTCTGCAGAGATTATCGTAGCCAGCGATGGAAGTTCTGTTATAACACTTACATATCGTGAGGCTGAAACTTGGACTTATACGCTCAATGCTGTTGATGGAGAAAGCAAACAACTTCAAGTTCTGTCTAGCAAGACAGGGCCAGAAGGTGAGAAAATCAATGTAGGTTATGCAGCATATATTAATGTTGATGGCTCACTCTGGGGTACCGGAAAGGACTATTCTAATGATAAAAAGGGCTTCCAAACTTCAGTTACGTTGTCAGAGAATAACATTGTCAAGAATCTTACTTACAGCGACAAAGGTGTGAGCAATGTTGTTTATCTATCTGAAGGAGAGAATATTCCTGGTATGCAGGTATGCAATACCTCAAATGCAACTATTCGCAGTTCAAATGCGGCTGCCGCTTTTGCTCCTAACGATGTAATATTCACCACACTTCCTGCTGGTGTATATAAACTTCATGTTATATGCTATGATGCTCAAAAGAATGCCAATAGTGATTGGACATTCAAGGCTGGTGAAGCAACCCTTGCATCTATTCACTGCGGAACAATCAACTACTACGAAGCACCTGCTGTGGAGTTTACATTATCGGGGGAAAGCGACATCACTATTGCTAAGGGTGGTGCCAACAATATTGGTATCGACCTAATCTATATTGAGAAGACTGGCGATGCTCCTACTTCTATTCCCGCAACAATCAGTACAACAGGTTCTTCATTCGCATCAACAGCTATTATTGACTGCTCTAAACTGCCTGATGGTGTGACTGCATATAAGGTTTCAGCTGTAGCAGACAGCAAGGCTACCCTGACTGAGGTGACCGAGGCTGTTGCTCCTGGCACTGGTCTGATTCTGATTGCTGGTACTGCTGGCAGCTATGACCTTCCTGTTGCCGCTACTGGTAATGACATTTCCGCTACCAACAAGTTAGTAGGCGTTACTGTTGCCAAGACTGTTGCTGATGACGAAGCTTACGGTCTGAAGGACGGTAAGTTCAATAAGTTGTCTGCCGGAACTATTCCTGCCAATAAGGCTTATCTGCCCGCAACAGCAGTTTCTGCTCCTGAGCTGACCATCAACTTCGGTGGCGAAGCAACAGGCATTGCAGATGTAAGAGGTAAGATGGAAGATGTAAGAAGTGACTTCTTCGACCTGCAGGGTCGCAAGGTTGCTCAGCCTGCTAAGGGTCTGTACATCCAGAATGGACGCAAGGTCATTCTGAAGTAAGATGTTTGATGTAAGAAGTAAGATGTGAAACTTATAAATGCATAAATAAATATGAAGAAAATATATAATAGCCCAGAAATGGACATCATTGAGTTAAAGCAACAGCAGACCCTGCTGGCAGGTTCGGTAACATTTAGCGTAACGAACGACGTAATCCCTGCCAACGAAGTGGACGCCCCCATCTTCAGTGATGACCTTCCCATCTTCGGTGAGGATGGCCTGGTCGAATTTGCAGAGTAACCCGGGATACACTCTTATAAACTAATAATTATTGCCAGCCCCATTGCGGAGCTGGCAATAATTTTTTAGGAAGTGTAACAATGGAGGTCGAAATCTCACTTTTTTATCGAGATTTCGACCTCTGTCGTATTACTTATCTGCAAAAAGGTCGTCCATGACAATTTCTTTTTGTACCATGTTGTAATAGTGGTTGCGGGCTACGCCGTTTGTTGTTACCATGACAAGATGAAGAGTGCGTTTGTCTTTCGACAGTTTATGGTAAGCGTCAAGCTTGTTTTGCAAGTCTATGGCGTAGTCATTGTCGATGGTGAAGGCGTTTACGGAGAACTTCATCTCACAGATGTCCGTAAAGCCGTCAGCTCGTTGCATGACCAAATCAATCTGGGCACCTCGCAGCTCTTTTGAACCACGGACGAACCACGAGCACACGTTTGTCTGAACACCAGATATACCAAGAGCCGCCTTGATCTGTGGGACATGCTGTAGGCAGACACGTTCGAAGGCATGTCCTTTCCATGTGTTATGAGAGGCTGACGTGCACGTGTTCAGCCAATAATGCTCGTCGCTGTAGGCATTTTTCTTGATGCAAAGATTATGGAATAGCGTATAGTTGTCTATCAGCTGATACAGTGCATTTGACTCTGTTGTTTCAGCAGAAGCGAAACGACGGATGAAACCACTCTCTTCCAATTCTTCCAGTATGGTAGAGAATGTGCCACCGTCCGAGAGCTTGCTTTCCTTTAGTATCTCATCCCTTGTCATGCCTGAACGTCTGCCGTCGCTCAGGCATCCGATGATCTTGAGATAGCTGTCCGGACGTTTGAACAGCGTGGCATAAAGGGCTTCATACTCGTCTCGTAGCTGGGCGGTCTCCGTAAAGAACAGCTGGTCGATATTCTGCGCTACGCTGAGTCCTTTTTTCAGGAAACTCCAATAATAGGGTATGCCACCGAGAATCATGTATAGCTCCAACAAGTCCTTACGCCCCAAAGCAAGGTTGGCTTGCTTGGCAAAGAGCTCACATTCACGGAGCGTAAATGGGACGATCTTGATGCGCAAAGTCAGTCTTCCGCGAAGTCCTCCCTTGTCCTTTAGCAGTTTTTTGCTAATCCATGAAGTAGCACTACCGCAGACTATCAGTACGATGTCCTTCTCCCGACGTGCTGTTGCCCATCCGTTCCAGAAGTTTTCCAGGGCACCTATCAGATTCCCCTTGGGGGTATCCATCCAAGGGAGTTCATCAATAAAGAGCACCTTTTTCCCTTCTGGCGCATTGTTGATGAGTTGTTTCAGCAATTCAAAGGCTTCAATCCAATTTTTAGGTATGGCACACTTCATGCCTGCCGCCACCAGCGAGTTGCGAAAAGCCGTCAATTGCTGACGAAGCGTTCCTTTGGCCACACCTGTATGCTGGAAACAGAAGTGATAGTTGAAGGATTCGCGAATGAGATACGTCTTGCCTACACGTCGTCTCCCATAGACGGCACAAAACTGTGACTCTTCCTTTTCGAGTAGTCCCAGCAGTTCTCGTTGTTCTTTTTCACGTCCTATCATCATAGTTTAATGCATGTTATTTTATATTCGCTGCAAATATAATAAAAAATAACGTATAATCAGCGGAAATATTACTTTTTCTTTATGTTTCCGCTGGAAATAGAGCAAAAATACACCTATAATCAGCGGAAACTTTATTTGAGGACTTATAAAATTGCCAGCCCCATTACGGAGCTGGCAATAATTTTTTAGATATCAGCAGCAGGGCGGTAAGACCGATTACGCTTTTCTTCATTCTTATTTTTTTTGATTTAGTTTAGTCTGTATTCAATACTCCGGCACTATTTCCAAATACTCCGGCACTATTTTCAAATACTCCGGCACTATTTTCAAATACTCCGATGTTATTTGCAGATAACCACATGTTATTTCCAAATAACCCCATGTTATTAAGAAACGACACAGAAGAAGAGAGTTCTTCTGTGTCGCAAAGGATTTATTAGACTTAGAATTCCTAGTCGTACCACTCGTACTCAGGAGCCATAGCCTCTCCTTCGGCATTTGTACCGTACATTGGTACAGATCCTGCCAACAGCGTCTGCTGTGCCTTTACCTCTATAATCTCCATCTTTGGAGCAAAATATGTTTTTTTCATACGTTGTTTCCTCCTTCTTTTTACTTAATGACTACCTTCTTACCATTCACAATGTAGAGACCCTTAGCAGGCTGAGCAACCTTGCGACCCTGCAGGTCGAAGAATATCTCATTTTCTGCATTCCTCATTGTCTTAATTTCAGAGATGCCTGTTGCCTCGCCGTCAAACACCATCATCATAGGTGCAGAAGGATCGGGAGCCAATGAAGAATCGAAGTGCAGGTAAGCACGGTTCGCAGCTACGATCTGACCTGCAGCGAGGTAGAAGCCGACACCGCTTGTGCCGTTGTTCAAAATCATATTGGTGTAACCACCGTCAGTTGTTGCCACGGCAGCACCAGCACCAGCTACGAGATTGTTAGGCTCGCTCACAGCTGTAGCACCAGTCATTACAGGAATATTCTCAGTTGCGCCAATCAACAGCACAGGAGTACCAGCAGGTATTTCATCAATTTGATGTAGTGTACAAACACCCTTGCCAGACACCTCAGCTGTATAAGCCTTAAGCGAAGCGCTTGAGAAGTTGAGGTCGAATGATGGAACGTAGGTTGCCATGCCAGCAGCAGAAACATTAACAGAAACGGTTGCTCCTGGCTGTGCATAAAGTGTATAATACTTAAATGTTCCATTAGTTGGGATTGATACTGAGTTGCTTGCTGCTGTAATCACGTACTTATTGGTACGTGTGTAATCCTCAATAACTACCAACATATCGCTTGTCAGACCCGTGCAGGTTACCGTAAAGCCCTTGTTACGGCCATAATAAGTATAGTACGCATCAGCGTTGTGTTTCGTGCGATAGGTGCATCCATTTGTGTTATTTACAGGATCAATAGTCAGACCAGGAATCAAGTTATAGTCCAAACCAGTAGGCCATTCGCTGGTCTCACCAGGATACAAATCGGCCACGTCTATGCTCTTCAAGAGTTCATAACCAACACCCGTAACCTCAACATCTGTTGGGTCAGAATCTGCGTAACCTGTTGCAGAAGCTACAACTCTGATGGTACCCGTAGCGGTAGCGGTATAAGATGCAGCATCGATGGGGTTACCATTGAAGGTAGCTGTCAGGGTAATGCTGGGTGAGCCAAAAGTTCCTGCAGCATCAGCACTGAAAGTATATGATGGATTATAAACACCAGCAGATTCTGTCATTCCAGAGAGCTTCACAACAGGATTAGCCAACTTGATTGTCGTGCCAACACCAGTTACATTGAAAGAAGTGATACCTGATTTAATACTTGCATCTCCGTCCTTATAGGTAATGGCTTTGATAGTCACAACTCCTTCCGTAGCATCTGCAGCCGTCACATTAAATGCGCCAGCATAGAGTGTGCTTGATGTAGAAGGATCGCTACCATCTTTAGTATAATAAGTTACTGTTGCATTATCGGTATTTGTCTTACTTGAAGTAATGGTAACTTCGCGGTTACCTCCGTTGGCACCCGAAACTGATACGACTGGATCAACATCAATAGATTCTGCAACGTGACTTGACACGATTGTAATGGTACGGATTCCAAGATTATCATTAGTAACGAAGAGATCTAGATTACCGTCTGAAGTCATGGTATAGGTGGTTCCACTAACCAATGCTGAGCCTGCAGTATTGGCTGTGGCAGGACTACCTGAAGTTACAACTCCTGCTGAACAGAATTTTGGTTGAGCATCTTTTCCAGCACGAATCTCGTATGTGAAAGTCACACGGTCACCAGCGTAAAGGTCAAGCACTGAAATATTATATGAGGTATTTGCAGTACCGCCATTATTCCAGTTACCGCATAGTCCATATTGCCACGCATTGGATCCGTTACGAAACATCCAACGCATTTGAACACCATCTTTGTTCTTATGTGAAAGAGCGACACGATCAAAATACGTACCTGAATTAGTCAACTGATAAACAGTCAATGCATTGGTACCTGACTGAGAAATTGGAGTTGACGAAAGTGTAATATCAGGTTGCTGACTTGCGGTAAAGGTTTTAAAGTCAATAACCTGCGTTACATCCGCCCACACATTACCTGCTCCAAGGCACAGACCTGCTGCGACGAGGAGCGTCTTTGTTAGTAATTGTTTAATTTTCATACTTTTTTGTTTAGTTAATAATATTAATAAATAGAATGTAGTTCGTCGTTTGTTTATATTCGACTGCAAAGATACAAATAAACATGTAAATGAGCAAATAAAACCCCA
>JAEEGI010005357.1_pt1 | contig 29547 bp, 21 predicted proteins | sample 8958751 | NCBI WGS metagenome assembly JAEEGI01 (sample SAMN16246545, study PRJNA631951) | gut metagenome | biome: gut microbiome; feature: rumen; material: KS-attached | host: Bos | place: Iran: Karaj | collected 2018-10 | reverse complement strand
ATGATAGTCGGAGCTCTCCATCAACGCCGACTGGGGATAATCATCACGCACTTTCATATAGGCACTCACTGGGGTGACCATATCGCCAAGCACTTTCTTGCTTGCGGTCCTGTATTTGTAGGTTGATTCCATTAATGTGGGTTGTTTTTTATGTTTTTTCTAGGTTTCCTAGGCATTTCTAGGCAATCCTAGGCTTTCTGGGCAATCCTAGGCTTTCTAGGTATTTCTGGGTTTTCTGGGCTTTCTGGGCTTTTCTGATAAATTCTTCCTTTAGCCGTTAAAATATTTCAAATAGGTAATCATGTCTTTATCTCCTCTGCCACTTACGGTCAGCACAACCACATCATCGGGGTTGAATTTCATCTTGGGAAGCACTCCCAAGGCATGGGCTGATTCCAATGCGGGGATAATACCCTCTGTGCGTGTCAGCTCCAGTGCGGCGGCAAGTGCTTCGTCATCGTTCACTGCCAGCACTCGGGCTCGTCCGCTTTCATATAGATGACAATGTATGGGACCCGTACCAGGATAGTCCAGACCGGCAGAGATGCTGTAGGGCTCCACAATTTGACCGTCGTCGGTCTGCATCAGCTTGATACGTGAGCCATGCAGGATGCCCGTGGTGCCGATTTCCATTGATGCGGCGGTCATATCTGTGTCGATCCCCTTGCCACCGGCTTCTGCCAATACGATTCTTACATTTTCGTTATCCAGGAAATGATAGATGGTGCCGGCTGCATTCGAACCACCGCCCACGCAGGCTATCAGATAGTCGGGCCAGGTGCGGCCGGTTTTCTCCTCAAGCTGCCATTTCAGCTCTTCGGAAATCACGCTCTGCAAACGGGCGACAAGGTCGGGGTAGGGATGTGGACCCACAGTCGATCCAATGATGTAAAATGTGTCGGAAGGATGACAGCACCAGTCGCGGATAGCTTCATTCGTCGCGTCTTTCAGCGTCTTATTACCTGAATAAACCGGGCACACCTCGGCGCCTAGCATCTTCATGCGCTCAACATTCGGACGCTGACGCTCAACATCGGTTGCACCCATATACACCGTGCAGGGCATATCCATCAGCGCACAGGCGGTGGCGGTGGCAACACCATGCTGACCGGCACCTGTCTCAGCGATGATGCGGGTCTTACCCATCTTCTTCGCTATCAGAATCTGACCCAGAGAGTTGTTGATTTTATGGGCACCTGTGTGGTTTAGATCCTCCCGTTTCAGATACAGATGGCATCCGTAGCGCTCGCTCATCCGGCGGGCGAAGTATAAGGGCGACGGACGGCCTACATAGTCACGGAGAAGGGTGTGAAACTCCTGCTTGAATTCGTCACTCTCAATAATTGGAAGATAGGCTTCCTTCAAATCTTCAACGGTCTTATACAGGATCTCGGGAACATAACTGCCTCCGTAGTTCCCGTAGAAGCCGTTGGCATCTACTTGATACTTCATATTGTAAAGAAATTTGTATTGCGGGAAAAATATACAACGGAGCCTGGCGTAAGTTACGACAGGCTCCGTTACAAATAATTCTCTCTCTAATTTATAATCTATAGTGACTGGCAATTATCATACGGCAGCTACAATCGGCTTACGACTTTTTCGGTCTTAAGCTTTGCCATCGCCAGTATTTATTGCTCTTTAATTGCATTTTCTCTAAATTTTCCGCAAATTAACGACAAATTTCTTTATTATCCAACTTTTTGCTTACTTTTTTTTACTATATACGGAATATTCACTTTTTATGCATTATTTGCTTTCTTTTATCCTTGCTTAACAACTAATAAGCCTTTGCTATCAGCACACGGTATTTGGCCTCTTTGCCGCTGACCATGTCGATGCCTGGTTTCTGTTCCACTCCGAACGGGACGCAGCGTATGGTAGCTTGGGTGTCATCTTTGATTTTTGCCTCTGTTTCAACGGTGCCATCCCAAGGGCAGAGGAAGAAACCGCCATCCTTTACCTTTTCTTTGAACTCATCGTAGCTCTCACATTCATAGATATGGCTGTCGCGGAATGCAACGGCTTTCTTGTAGATGTTTTCCTGAATCTGGTCGAGAAGATTCTTCACGTAGGCTTCGATTCCATCGAGGCTGACAGTCTCTTTTTCAAGCGTGTCGCGGCGCATCACCTCAACTGTGCCGTTCTCCAAGTCGCGTGAGCCGATAACCAGCCGCACAGGGATGCCTTTCAGCTCGTAATCGGCAAACTTAAAGCCGGGACGTTTGTTGTCGGCATTGTCGTATTTCACGCTGATGCCCATCGATTTCAGGTTTGAGGCAATCTCACCTGCTTTTGCGTTCAGTGCCTCAAGCTGCTCGCCGGTCTTCCATATAGGAACAATCACTACCTGAAGTGGAGCAAGTGCCGGAGGCAGCACCAGACCATTGTCGTCGGAGTGGGTCATGATAAGTGCGCCCATCAGACGGGTGCTCACACCCCACGATGTGGCCCATGCGTATTCAGGCTTGTTGTCTTTGTTCAGGAACTGCACGTCGAACGCCTTGCCGAAGTTCTGACCGAGGAAATGAGATGTGCCGCTCTGAAGGGCTTTCCCGTCCTGCATCATTGCCTCAATGGTGTAAGTGTCCAAAGCGCCTGCGAAACGCTCAGTCTCGCTCTTCACACCCTGAACCACGGGGACTGCCATATATTTCTCTGCAAACTCAGCATATATCTTGAGCATCAGTTTTGCGCGGTCTTCTGCTTCTTCTTTTGTGGCATGGGCTGTGTGTCCCTCCTGCCAGAGGAACTCTGAGGTACGAAGGAACAGACGGGTGCGCATCTCCCACCGCATCACGTTACACCACTGGTTGCACAGTATAGGGAGGTCGCGGTAGGAACGGATCCAGTTGCGGTAGGTGTTCCATATAATCGTCTCTGAGGTTGGACGGATAATCAGCTCCTCCTCAAGGCGGGCATTCGGGTCAACGACCACGCCGTCGCCCTCGGCGTTCGTCTTCAGACGGTAGTGGGTCACTACGGCACATTCTTTTGCAAAGCCTTCCACGTGCTCTGCCTCGCGGGAGAGAAACGATTTCGGGATCAACAGCGGGAAATAGGCGTTCTGAACACCGGTTTCCTTAAACATGCCATCTAAGGTCTGTTGCATTTTTTCCCATATCGCATATCCGTAAGGCTTTATCACCATGCAGCCGCGTACATCCGACTGCTCGGCCAAATCAGCCTTTACTGCTAATTGATTATACCACTCAGAGTAATTTTCGCTGCGCTTGGTCAGCTCTTTCAGTTCTTTTGCCATTGTATTTTATTTTTTTTGCAAAGTTACGATTAAGCGAGCGAAAAACCAAATTTTTGAGCAGCGAATGCAAAGATTAGCTTGCTGAATCTTTGCTGAGTCGTGAGAAAATTCAGCGAAGCAAAATTTATTTGAGTTTTTCCGAGCGTCAGTAACTTCGGTGTCAGCCAAAGTTTCATTTTCACTTCTATTTATACTTCCATTTTCATTTCCGTTTTTACTTCCATTAAAATATTTAATTGCTAAAAATTTGTTTGTTTCGTTTCTTTTCTCTAATTTTGCATCATGATACATTAATTTAATTATTAACTAAACATTTTTTGCTTATGAAAATCTCAAAAATTGGTATTTATGCATTATCAGTGGTGATGCTCGTTTCATCATGCGGAACAGTTCAAAATCTCAACAACACCACTAAGGGAGGAGTAATTGGAGGTACTAGTGGAGCTGCTATTGGTGCGCTTCTCGGAAACCTCACTGCTCCGAAACATGGTAATAAGACATCAAGAACCCTCTTCGGCACTGCTATCGGTGCGGCTGTGGGTACTGGTGCCGGTCTACTCATCGGTAAGAAGATGGACAAGGCGAAGGCTGCTGCTCAGCAGGTACAGAACGCTAAGGTTGAGCAGGTGACCGATGCTAACGGTTATGAGGCTGTGAAGATGACATTCGACTCAGGTATCCTCTTCGCAACTGGTAAGTCAACTCTTACTTCTTCTGCTAAGACTTCCCTCAACCAGTTCGTACACAATGTGCTTATCCCTTATCCTGATGTTGATGTGGCTATCTACGGACATACCGACAACCAGGGATTCAGAGGTGTGACCGACCCGGCTGTGAACGCACAGAAGAACAGAGACCTCTCCCTCCAGAGAGCAACTGAGGTGACAAGATATCTGCTTGAGAACGGTATGGCTCAGTCTCAGATTAAGTATGTGGAGGGATTAGGACAGGATCAGCCGGTGGCTGACAACTCCACAGAGTATGGCAAGCAGCAGAACCGTCGCGTGGAGGTGTTCCTCTATCCGTCGGAGAGCATGATTAAGGCTGCTGAGGCTGGAACTCTTCAGTAATCAAACGTCAGATTATTATGACACAAAAGCCGGAGTCCGACATCATGCCGGACTCTGGCTTTTTTACAAGCTGATATACCCTTTAGAAAATCTGACAACAGAACGCTTCAGAAATCCCCGCCTACGCATGTAATAACAGTAAAACTTGTAGAGACTCCCCGTGGGGTGTCTAAAAGAAAACCGCAGAAAGCTCGACAACAAAACATTCCCGAAATCCCCGCCTGCTTTTTTCTGTCAATACTCAAAATGTCCTCAAAACCAACAAAAGACCGTTCTGCATTCGGCAAATTGCTCCATTTCTTCGTTAAACTCCTGAAATGGTGCATCATTTTATTTTTGTTTTCATCCATCTTGGCTGTTCTTGTCTATAAGTGGGTGCCCGTGAAATATACGCCGCTCAGGTTTATAAGATATTATCAGCAGAAGAAAGATGGCAAGAAACCGCGGATGGAGCATGAGTGGGTACCGATAGAGGATATCTCCGAGAATCTGCCCGTTGCTGTATGGGCAAGTGAGGACCAGAATTTCTTCACCCATTTCGGATTCGACTTCAAGGCGATTCAGCAGGCGCGTAAGGAGGCAGAGGCAGGAAAAAGAAGAAGGGGTGGAAGCACCATCTCACAGCAGACAGCGAAAAATGTGTTTCTATGGCCAAACTCCACATGGGTCAGAAAAGGATTCGAGGCATATTTCACACTTCTCATCGAGCTTTTCTGGTCGAAAGAAAGAATCATGGAGGTTTATCTTAACTCTATAGAGATGGGCGATGGCATCTACGGGGCACAGGCGGTCGCCAAATTCCATTTCAACACCGATGCCAAACATCTCACCCGTGAACAGTGCGCCCTCATTGCCGCATCTCTCCCCAATCCACTCAAATTCAACAGCGCCCGTCCTTCACGCTATATGCTCAAACGTCAAAAAAAGATCCTCAAGCAAATGCGTGCATTAGGCAAACTCCCGGATTCCTGACGTTTTCTCTCTTCTCGTTTTCACTTTATTAAATGTCAATAGTAAATCATAAATACCTCATCTTCAAAACTAAATACACTTTTCACTATTGGCTATTCACTATTCACTTAATAAATTCTTCATTCTTCATTAATAAGATGCTTGCCCAAATCAACGATTTCATCTGGTCTTATATTCTCATTGCTCTCCTTATAGCCTGCGGGCTGTGGTTTACGTGGAAAACCAAGTTTATCCAATTCCGTATGTTCGGGGAGATGATCCGGTTGCTAAAGGACAGCGGTTCCCGTAACAGTGAAACGGACGACGATGACACGTTGCCATCCGGTAAGCCTAAGAAAAAACACATCACCTCCTTTCAGGCGTTTGCCGTTTCGCTTGCTACTCGCGTAGGAACTGGCAACATGGCAGGGGTGGCTACTGCTATAGCCATCGGCGGTCCGGGTGCCTGTTTCTGGATGTGGGTCATCGCACTCATCGGGTCTGCCACTGCGTTTGTGGAATCAACTCTCGCTCAGTTGTATAAACGGCCGGAGAAAGACTCGTTTGTTGGCGGACCGGCTTATTATATATTTAAAGGTATTCATAGCAAACAAATGGCATGGCTCTTCGCTGTGTTGATTACACTTACGTTCGGACTCTCCTATAACTCCATTCAGAGCAACACCATCTGCGATGCCATGAGCCATGCCTTCGGATGGAACCACGTGGTGGTGGGTGTCATCTTGGCTTTCATGGCCTTACTGATAGTTTTTGGAGGAATACATCGCATCGCGAAGGTCAGCAGCATTCTAGTTCCAGTCATGGCCGTGGGGTATCTCCTGTTGGCTCTCTTTATTGTTTTTTCGAATATCTCGATATTTCCCGATGTGTTCAAACTGATTGTAGAGAATGCTTTCGGATGGAATCAGGCTGCAGGTGGTGCTATCGGAGCAGCGATGATGAACGGTATCAAGCGCGGGCTGTTCAGCAACGAGGCTGGGGAGGGCAGTGCGCCTAACGTCGCGGCGACTGCCGACGTGTCGCATCCTGTGAAGCAGGGACTGATACAGGCACTGGGTGTCTTCACCGACACGCTCGTGGTTTGCTCATGTACAGCTTTTATAATTCTCGTCAGTGGATTATACAACACCCATGACTTGAACGGCATTAACCTCACACAGGCGGCTTTACAGAGTGAGGTGGGCAGCGCTGGTCCCGTTTTCGTCGCCATCGCCATCTTCCTTTTCGCTTTCAGCAGCATCATCGGCAATTATTATTATGGAGAGGCTAACATCCGCTTCATGACATCCAGCCGATGGGTCATGACCATCTACCGCATCTCCTCTGCCGGAGTCGTCGTGCTCTTTGGCGCTCTCGCCTCCCTCGACACAGTCTGGACACTCGGAGACATCTGCATGGCGGTGCTCACCCTTGTCAATATCATTGCCATCCTCTCCCTCGGAAAATATGTCTTCCGCCTTGCCGACGACTACCGAAAACAAAGAAAACAAGGCATCAAGGACCCTGTTTTCAAAAAAGAGAGTATGCCCGACATTCAGCACGAACTTGAAGCCTGGGAGTGAAGTTGAGGAATTCCGCTATCACGGATTATCTGGAAAATCCGGATAATCCAAATGCTCCAACCCGCATTGTCCTCTATTCGTTTTCTTTCTTTTGGGCGGGGACATCCATGCCCAGCGCTTTCAGCGCATCAGGATAATTCTGTATCGCTGCACGTTTCACCCACTCAATGGCTTTGTTCTCGTCGGCTTTGACGCCAACACCGAAATTATAGAACACCCCAAGGCAGTATTGTGCCTCGGCTATGCCTTTTTCTGCCGCGCGCTCCATCCATTTGAACGCTTTCTTGTCGTCTTTCTTCCGCACTTCACCATAGTAATAGGCATAGCCCAGCGCAATCATCGCCTCCACATCGCTCAGCCCGGCTGCCAAATCAAAATAGTGTTCATATTTCCTTTTGTTCGGCTTCACTCCAATGCCTTCCTTATAGCATACTGCCACCTGATGGGCGCATTGGGCATCTCCTATGTCTGCACCTTTTTTCCACCAGTAAAATGCCTTCTCATAATCCTGAGTAATCTGCTTGCCGTTATAATACATATAACCCAAATTGTACATTGCGTCAACTTCTCTATGTTCAGCGGCTTTCTCATTCCAATAGATGGCTTTTTTTCCGTTCATCTTGATGCCGTCACCAAACTGGTATTTCTGGGCCAGTGCAAGCATGTAAGGACCGGTCGTGGCGGTAAGTTCAAACAGCCGTACAGCCATCGTGTCGTCCTCCTCCACACCCAGACCGAACGCATAGCAGTTGCCTAAGTTCATCATCGCATCCCGATAGCCTTTATCCGAGGCTTTCTTCCACCAATACACCGCTTTTTTGTCGTCCTGCTCCACGCCATAGCCATATCGGTAGCAGATACCCAGCTGATTCTGAGCAGGAGTGTAGCCCTGCTCTGCTGATTTGGTCCACCACTCAACGGCAAGCTTCTCGTCCTGCACAATGTATTTGTCGCCTACATAGAAACGTTTGCCAAGTTGGTATTGCTGAATAGGGTCTTTCAAGTCAAGTTCACGCAGACCGCTGTCTTGTTTCAGATTCGGATTCTCTTCCTGCATACTGTTATCTTTCTCCCCCGGCACCACGTCCGAGCGGCGGGGCAGAATCCTTGTATGAATGCTGTCCTGGCCTATCGTTGCCTCACGTCCGTTGGTGGCTGATTCGCCAGCCGTGGTATCCTGCCTCAGAGGCTTCATCTGCGTTTTATCGATTTGAATGCGAATGGCTTCATCATTGCCCGAGCCGGATTTGTCCTGCCCCCATGCCGTGAAAGCAGCGGACAGCATCACAAATAATATTAAGATACTACGTTTCAACATTTCCTGAATAATTTTCTGTTTGCAAAATTACAAAAAAAAAAGATAATCCTCTACTTCTCAAGTTAAAATCTTACAAACAAAATAATCCGTATCTCTTTCCATCACCAAAACGTTCCCTCATTGCAGGGGCGTAAGGAAGTGTAATTTTCTTATTTCACAAGCATCCACATCTTTGAATCGGAATATGGAAAGTTCAGACAATAGCTGACTTTCTGACATCTTTCATTGAAATAATAACATAATTCAACTTTCGCATGTATTAGAAAATGCTGATAATTATTAAGTTCTGTTTATTTTTGAGTGATTCTAATATCGATTTATCATTGGCAAAACTATCGTCCACGAGCCTCAGGCTCGTTAACTCCCCTTTTAAATACCGAACTACTTTCATAAATCTTACATCTTAAATAATTAAATCTTTAAATTAACTCGGCTTCCTTTTTTATTTCAGAAACTTGAATAACATAACTAAAATTTATATAAAATATGAAATAGAGAAAACAGTTATATGGAATTTCTTTAATTTTGCTTAATCAATTGTGAATTGTTCTAAATTGCTTTGCTCATTCTGTTTTTTTATTATAACTTTGCATGGTTACCAAAAGCTTTATTCCCTAAAAACCAATACTTGAATAATATAACTTTTCTAGCTCTATGAAACAAATCCTTTTTTCATTATTTATGTTGTTACCTGTATCACTCTTTGCACAGGAAGGGAAAGTGGCCGTCGATAAAAAAGCCACATACGAGCAGCTTCATAAGCAAGCGGCAGACTTCTCTGACCAGGGACTGCCTAAGTCAGCGTTGGAAGTGACGGAGTTAATCCGCCAGAAAGCCGAGGATGAACTGAACTTCGCCGAGTTTGTCGCCGCAGCTAAGATGAGAGCTGCACTCAGGATGGATATTGCTCCCGACAGCATCATACCCGACCTTAAATACATGGAGGACCTCTTCGATAAACCTATCGTGAAATCGAACGACGCACCACAGCGGCAGGCCATCCTCCATGCCATCCTCATCTCTGTCTATGACGATGTGAGGACATCAAGGCTGGCAAGGCGAAACGATGAGCTCACCTCGCAGTGTATAGAGAAAGTGAAGTTCCACACGGAAGAGGCTCTGAGACAGAAGGAGGCGCTTGCCAACATCAGTGCTACTCCATACAAACCGCTCTATCAGGAGTGTGAAGACAGCAGGCTTTTCAATAACGATCTACTCTCGCTGATTTCTGACTTCATCTCCCAGCAGGGCTTCAAGGCACCTTACTACCACGATGCCAACGTGGAATTGGCTCACCTGCGGCAGATAAAGGATATCTATCAGCAGAAGCAGATGCGCGATGCGGCACTGCTCGTGCAGATGAGAATTTGGGATATTCAGCATAACCTCAAAAGCAAGTCGGAACGGCTCAGCTCCAGCGACATGCGGGAACTGCTCAAGAAGATGTATGAGGACAACGCTGACTTGGAAGCGGGAGCCGACGCCTGTATGGCTTACTATAAGATGAGCTCTTTTGACTCTTGGATGGAACGCCTCCAGTTTGTCAGAATGGCTAAAAACAAGTTCCCGAAATCTCCGTATGTAAAGACATTCGAGGGCATAGAAAAAAAGTGCTTTGAGAAATCGGTATCGGTGGGGGTCGATGGAAATGTTATTGCCAGACGCCAGTTCAAAATCAGGGTCAGTCACCGCAATGTAGCCAAGGTGAACGTCAAGGTGGTTGACGACAAGAAAAAAACGGTCTGGGAGCAGACGGTCGTCTCAGAGGGATTCAAAGATTCGGACAACTATGTGGAGGACAGCAGGACCGACACGCTCTTCCTCGCGCTCACACCAGGACTGTATAAAGTCATTGCCTCAGCGGATAACAAGCATGAGGAATCCAAGGAGTTCAGGGTTTCCACACTCAAGCTGATTTCCTACATGCTGCCAGGGGAGGACTGCACGGTTAATGTCGTGGAGGCAATATCAGGTATGCCGGTCAAGGGCTGTAAGGTGTATCCGGGAAAGAATAAATGGGTGGACGGAAAATGGAAGGATGTGATTTCTGATACGCCCTATATCACTGATGCCAACGGCACAGTGAAAATCCCGCTTGGAGATGACGGGGAAAAATGGGACTGGGCACTTGCTGAGCTCAGCAAGGACGATATCAGCAGTCATGTCACGCTTGACTTCAGGAGAAATTACGAGAAGGAAATCATAGAGCAGCTGAATTACGAGGTTTATACCGACCGTGCTGTCTATCGCCCAGGACAGACGGTCTATGTCTCAGGATATGTCTATTCGAAGTTTGGCGACGTACACAAGATGGTGGCTGACCAGCAGGTGGATATTCAGTTCCGTGATGCGAACTCTCAGGAAATTGAGTCCAAGACGGTCGTTACCGACAAGATGGGTATGGCCTCGGCGCAGTTCGTCATCCCGAAAGGAAGACTCAACGGCAATTTCCGCATTCGTTTCGGAGATGAAAGTACATACGTCAGGGTGGAGGAGTACAAACGTCCGACATTCGACATCGAGTTTGAGAAACAGACGGGCACACTCGCCTTCGGAGACACGGCGAAGGTGACGGGGGTGGCGAAGACCTACTTCGGTGTGCCGGTGCAGGGGGCGAAAGTCAGCGTCAAAGTGCAGCGTAAGCGGGGCGAGTTCCGCCTGTGGTGGCAGCCACGCGGGTACTGGAATAATGTCAGCACATTCGATGTGGAGACCGATGACGACGGACGCTTCACCATCGATGTCTTCCTTGACGGCGACCAGGCTGCCGACGAGACGCTCGACAACTGGTGCCGCGATTTCTACGGTGTCATGGTCTATAAGGTCGATGCCATCGTCACAGACCAGGCGGGAGAGACACATGAGCAATCCACGTCGCTCGCCGTGTCGGCAAGAGAGTTCTCTCTCAAAATCGAGGCACCTGACAATATCAACCGCGACAAGCCGGAGGATATCATCGCCAGAGCGGTTAACATCAGCGGTCAAGAGGTTCCGGTAATGGGCACATGGAAACTCGAAAAATATGTAATTGACGATAAGGGTGACGGTAAATATGTGGAACAGGGTGCATCAGGCACGTTCGATACGGGTAAGCCGATTGTCATCGACGGACTGCGCCAGTTGCCGCTAGGAATGTATCGTATAAAGGTTGAGACCATCGATAAGAAAGGGAATAAGGATTATGACTCCCATACATTCACCCTTTACTCAACCAGTGGCGGAGAAATCACGCTTAATAACGACTGGATTTTCACGGCCGACAAGGAAATCGGAGAGGGAAAAGGTGTTGACATCTATTATGCGGTGGCTGAAAAACAGCCGTTTGTGTATGCGTATGTCATATCCGACAAGAAGGTGGAAAAACAGAGAATTGAACGTTTCGACAACACCATCCAGCATCTGCATATCGACTTCAAACCGGAATATAAGGACGGAGTCACTTTTATGTTCGTCTATGTAAAAAACGACAAGGAACATGCTGTACAGGAGTCATTTACCTATGTCAGGCCGGAAAAACGGCTTGACATTCAGTGGGCTACATTCAGGGATAAGCTCCAGCCTGGACAGGACGAGACATGGACACTTACCATCAAGGACAAGCAAGGGAAGCCTGTGAAGGCACAGATGCTTGCTGCCATGTACGATGCATCGCTTGATGCAATTAAGCCCCACAGCTGGCGTTTCTCACTCTCTTTCCCGAGAAGTGTGCCTGGCGTTTCTTCCAATGTGTCCACATCCGGTATTTACTCCAACTGGTTCGACCTCAAGTTCAAGAAGACTGAATATGAGACATTCAGCAGATGTTATAGCACTCTCATTCCGTTCGACCGCTACGATGAGGTCATGGTGTTTAATACGATGGGGCCAAGAAGAATGGTGAAATCAAGGGCTGCTGTTTCCGACAACATGATGCTGGCTGAGGCTGAGCCGATGAGAAAAGAGGCTATGCCGATGATGGCGGCAGATATGGCCTCGGATTATGAAGCGGTGGAGTCGGAAGAGGAAAAGGCTGCTGAGGGGGATGAAGGACAGGAGCAGCACGCTGAGAAAGTGCAGATGCGCAGCGACTTCTCCGAGACGGCCTTCTTCTATCCCGACCTCATGGCGGACAACGACGGACAGGTGAAGGTTTCGTTCAAACTCCCGGAGAGCCTCACGAAATGGAACTTCATGGCGTTCGCCCATACGGAGGACGTGGATTTCGGCATGCTCACGGCTTCGGTCGTGGCTGTGAAGAACTTCATGGTGCAGCCTAACATGCCACGCTTCGTCAGGACGGGCGACAAGCTGACGATTACAACGCGTATCATCAACCAGAGTGAAAATCCTGTGGAGGGCGAGGCACTTATCAAACTTATCGACCCGAACACCGACAAGGTGGTCTTCACGCAGAAGAAACCATTCAGGGTGGATGCTCAGAAGACCACCAACGCTGCCTTCGACTATCAGGTATCGGACGACTACAACATGCTGATTTGCGAAATCTCAGCGTCCGACGGAAAGACTTCCGACGGTGAGAGAAACTGGCTCCCGATCCTCTCCGACAAGAAATTGATAACGGAAGCTGTTCCGTTCTACATTCAGGGAAGCGGTACCAAGACCATCGATATCTCTGCTTTGTTTAATAATAACTCACCTACTGCCACACAGCGGAAGATGGTGTTTGACTATACAGACAACCCGGCGTGGAACGTGGTGCTCGCTCTCCATGGGGTAGCTAATCCGAAGGACGACTGCGCCATCTGCTGGTCAACCTCACTTTATGTCAATATGGTGGCTCAACATCTGGCTGTACGCATGCCGAGACTACAGAGCCTTATCCGTCAGTGGGAGAATGAGGAGGGCAATGAGACAACCATGCAGAGCGAGCTGGAGAAAAACCAGGAACTCAAGGACATCCTCCAGCAGGAGGCACCGTGGATGCTTGAGGCGCAGGACGAGACGGAGCAGCGTCATGTCATAGCCGAACTCTTCAACCAGAATCTCATAAACGACCGTATCAGCAAGGCGAAGGACAAACTGAAATCACTGCAACTCTCAGGTGGAGCATGGTCTTGGTTCAAGGGAATGGAGCCGAGTTACTACACCACTTTCGCCGTGTGCGACAACCTGTCTATGCTGCAAAGCTATTTCACCGCTGTGGGGGATAACGCCGACAACAACATCGAGAACATGCTGCAGAAGGGACTCTCTTTCCTCGACAAGGAGGAACTGGAGGACTATGAGGAGTACCACAAGAAAGAAAAGAAGTTCTTACCGGGCAATAGCACCTTACATTATATTTATATGGTGGCTACAGCTAAGCATAAGACTACTGGAAAGGTGAAGTCCATGATTGACGACTATCTCAACCGGATTCAGGGAAAAGTGAAGGAGTTCACCATGTACGGACGGGCTAACTGCGCCATTGCACTGCTCGCAAACGGAAGAAACAAAGAGGCGGATGCCTTTGTCAGGTCTCTCCGTGAATATACGGTCTCCAAACCGGGCATGGGACGCTATTATGACACCGAGCGTGCACCTTATTCGTGGTGCGATTACAAACTGCCGACACACGTGGCTGCCATGAAGGCGATGATTGCCACTCGTAAAGACTTCACCGATGCGGATCAGTATCTCAATGACATGCAGATATGGGTCATCCGGCAAAAGCAGGGACAGAAATGGGACAGCGAAATCAACACCATCCAGGCGGTGGATATCCTGCTCACTGTTTCGCCCGACACAACCTTCCATGAGGCGCAGATGCCGCTGGTGACCATGGCTGGAAAAAGCCTTCAGCTCGACGACCAGACGGCAGGCATCGGGTTCGTGAAGCAGCCTGTGCCTGAAGAGATGGTTAAGGAGGCCATGGCACAGCCGAAACCAGTTGTAACGGTAGAGAAGCAGTCGCCGGGACTTTCCTGGGGTACTGTCTATGGACAGGCTCTCGAATCGCTCGATAAGGTGGAGCAGAACGGTGAGGCGCTTACCGTTGAACGGAAAATGTATGTTTATGACGCCAATGCACTGGATGATGGATGGAAGCCGGTTGACGACAATTATGTGTTCAAGGTGGGCGACAAAGTCAGAATGCGGCATATCGTTTTTGCTGACCGCGACCTCGACTTTGTCCAGATTCGCTCACAGCATGCTGCCTGCCTCGAACCGGCTAAGACACGCTCAGGCTACCAGATGCTTGGGGGCAGGGGAGGTTACCTCGCACTCCACGATGCGTCAGCTGACTTCTTCTTCGACCGCTTCCAGAAAGGAACCGTCACCATCGACCTCGAGATGTATGTCACATCCCCTGGATCATACGCCAACGGTATCGCCACGGTTCAGTGTGCATACGCGCCCACATTCTCCGGGCATTCCAAGGGTAACCGCATCAACGTGAAATAATTATTTTAACAGGAAGTTAAGGTGGAAGTTAAAATGGCTGAATAAAAGTTCTTTCTCCGTTTTACTTCCACTTTACTCCTTTCTCTCAATCCTTCACAGAAAAGTAAATACACTTTTCACTTTTCACTTACGCTACTTTTTCATTGGCTTTGCCGAACCTGCTCCCGCTCGGCATAATGAATGCAAGCATTCTTCTGCTCTCGCTTACTCGCTGGTTTCTTCATTTATTTGTTTGTGTTCCCACACAATTCTTGATTTATGTCAACAAAATTAAATAAAGTTGTATTTTTTACACTTATTTCAATTGCCACTTAAAAAAACTGTCGTAACTTTGCATCGTCAAAAGAAAAAATAAGGTCTCACTTAGGTGATTCATTATTTGAGAGAATAAATAGGTATTAAGTTTTAGTAACATTAAGGTATAACTGATAGCATCTTGAAGGTGCTGACAGAAAAATAAATTAGGTATTAGTTATTTAAGGTTAATTTTGAAGTGTTAGTTATTTAAGGTTATAGATTGATAAGGGCATGTGAATGTCGTATTTGTTTTAATAGGTTAATAATAAAGGTATTGGTTTAAAAATGTCAATAGGTTTTTAGTTAGTTAAGGTTAATTAAAGTTTGGTTATTTAGGACTCGATAGGTTAGTTTTTTAAGGTTAGTAAAAAGATTGATTAGGATTAAACGTTTTGATTTGGTGTTTTTCACCTTTAGGAGTTCTGCAAACTCGATGAGAGCGAACAAACTCCAATCAAGACACACTTACGACGAAAGTAGATGCCTCAATTCAGAGGCTCTACTATCCCGCGAGGGACTGCGTTAAAAAAGTGATTTTTAGAAAATTCATTATGAGATTTAATGGTTTTCAGGAACTAAGCGATGCAAAGCATCGCTTTTTTCGTCTATATTGCCCAGTCGTAGTATGTTAACTATATCAATATCTTCCCGAGTAACTACACTTTTCACTATTCATTTTTCACTTTTCACTTATTTTTTTGTTAACTTTGCAATATTTTTCAATTAAAGCTATGAGTAATCTCTTAAAAAACATATTTCGTTTCCTGCGTCATGGACATTGGACACGCCCTATCACAAGGCAGTGGCCACTGATTTTGTTTTTCATCATACTGATCGGAGGTGCCTCCGTCACAAAAAATCTCTATTATAGGGCGTTCATCATTTTCCTTCAGGCTTATTGTGTAGCCGCTCTTGCTCATCTCACCAAGTCGAAGATTGTCAAAGGGCTCATTTATTTCTTCTGCTATGTCTTGTTCGCCACAGAGACCATTCTCATCTTTACCTATGGAATGCATATCTCACCAACCACACTTACTCTGCTGCTCGAGACAGATCAGCGGGAGACAACTGAGTTCCTGACAACACTCATCTCTCAGCCACAGTTTTGGATGGCGCTTGCTGTGATTGTTGCTGTGGCCGTTGCGAATGTGTTTGCCGAAAAATACCGTTTGAGGGTGTCACAGTGGATGGAGACACGCAAATGGGGTGGGGTGACAAGGTGGATTGCGCTCGTTGTCATCATCATCGGGCTGCTCTCTTCTTCATGCTATTGGTCGCTCATTAACGCCGACGACTCTGTCGAAGTGGACGACTGGGGGGTCATTCATAAACATCCAAAGGATGTCATGACAAGGCTTGTCATGGCTTTCGTCGATATCAGGGCAGGAAAAAACGAGATGATGAAAAACCTTGAGATAGTCAGGCAGATGAAACCCGTCGCACCGGCTGACAGCGACTCACTTAATATCATCTTCGTCATCGGAGAGAGCTATATCAAGGCTCACTCTCCAATCTATGGCTACAGCCTGAACACCACTCCCGTGCTTCTCAAAGAACATCAGCAGGGACGGCTCTTCGTATTCAAGGATGCTGTCACTCCTTTCAACATGACCACCAATGCGGTGAGAAACATCATCAGCTGCAATGCCATGGGGCTGGGTGAGCACTGGATGGACCGGCCGCCGCTGACAGCTGTCTTCCGTCAGCACGGCTTCCATGTCTCCATGTATGACAACCAGCGGTCGTATGGCAACGACCAGAACACGTTTATGTTCTCACTCAGCAACTATCTCTACATGCCTGAAATCGCTGAGCTTTGTTACGACGAACTGTGCGACTCCGCTTTCCACTTCGATGGAAAAATGGTGGATTACTATAAGGCGAGACACCTTAATCCACCGGCAAAGAAAAGTCTGCTCCTCTTTCATCTCATGGGACAGCATGTCCTCTTCCATGAGAGGTATCCCGACGAGTTTAACCATTTCAAGGCCGACAGCATCATGAGAACAGAACCGTGGATAGACACGAAACATAAAGAGCTGATCGCTCAATACGACAACGCCACGCTCTACAACGATTTCGTAGTCGGCAACATCATCCAATTGTTCAGCGACCGTAACACCGTGCTTGTCTATCTCTCTGACCATGGAGAGGAGGTCTACGACTACCGCGATGTGTGCGGGCGGAAAGCATTCAAGGAGGAGCATCCCGACATCTCATTCCAATATTCTGTGCCTCTGCTCGTATGGTGTTCCGACAAATTCAAAGAACAAAACCCCGACATCATTTCCGATATCGAGAAGGCGCTCGAACGGCCTCTCTCCATCGACAATGTCTGTCAGCTGCTCTTCCATCTCGCTGACATCAGCAACTCACGAAACGACTACTACAACCCTGCAGTTGATGTGCTCGCCAACGAATATCACTGCCCTCCGAGAATCGTCGAAAAAACGATGGACTATGACAGTGTCATGGCTGCTTTTCACTAATTATAAGCACTCCTTTTTAAAACTTCCATTTTTTCTTTAGAAATTTGAAAAGAATATTATTATAATGATTACAAATACAATGACCAGTTTTATCATCGTAAACTACAATACATGGGAGCTTACATGCAAGTGTGTGGCGACCATCCTGGAGTATATTCCTGAGGGCTCCTATGAGATTATTGTAGTGGATAATGGAAGTAAAGATGATGATAAACTGTCGCTTAAGAAGAATTTGAGTGAGAATTGCCGATTGGTCGAAAGCCGTTTGAATGTGGGATTCGGAGCAGGCAACATGCTGGGAGCGAATCTGGCAAAGGGCAGATTCCTCTGTTTTATTAACAGCGATGTGGAATTGGTGGAAGACTGTATAACACCGCTTTGCCAGTTTCTCGATGCGCATGATGATGTGGGATGTGTCACTCCGCAGCAGTATGACAGGGAGGGAAGGCATGCACGCTCGTTCCGGCATAAGACGGGAATCAGACATGACCTGCTGGGAGATTCCATTTTTGAACGTCTCTTTCCACGCCGGTTTCCGAATCCTGATATGGTTTTCAAAGGGGGTGAACTGGAGGTGTCACAGTTAAACGGCAGCTTTATGATGTTCCCTGCGGATAAATTCTGGGCTATCGGGGGATTCGACACGAATATTTTTCTCTATTATGAGGAATACGACATTGGTATCAGATTATCAAAACGTGGATGGAAAAGTGTGGTGCTCACTAAATACCGGTTTAGACATTGTCATGGAGCGACCATCAATAAATATAAATCAATCACTAAGCGTGAACTGTATATATCAAAACTTTATACTTACAGCAAACATCACAACTGGTTGCTCTCCGCTATTTACCGTGTGATTAATTTACTCACCCTTTCTGTCAAGCCGTCTAAATGGTATATTCTCAAGGCAATCATTCATAGTAATACCTTGTCACGCTCCATGCGCCATCTCAGATAGTCTGAATTGTACTGTCCCCATCCACAAAACCTTTTTGATGGTTAAGCTTGTGTGAATAAAACTGAATGTCTGAGGATGTGCCGCGCACATCCTCATTTTTTGCTGTCTTCAATAAGAATTGTAATCATTCCGCCGATTTATCAGTTTTTCTAAAACATATCGACATTTTTTGACTTCTTGAACAAAAACATTTCGGTATTTTCGCGCTTTTTGAATAAAATCTTGTCACCCCCTCTCTTTTTCTCTAAAAAAATACATATATTTGCATCATAAATGCATCGTTAACGATAAATGCTTTATCATGCTCTTAAAACATTGTTTTTTCAGTCTGATTAACAAACTTGCACGACATGTCAGAGCTGGGAAAAACTCTCATTAAGAAATAATCATGTCTCATACCATCCCTCAAGGTGGTAAGCTACCACCTTGAGGGGGGTACAAATATTCAAATAAATAGTAAATCGTAAATCTTTAAATCGTAAATAAAGTGATTCCTTTCCTCGACCTGAAAAAAATAAACGCACTCCACGCTGACGAAATTAAGGGGGCGATGGCTGCTGTGATTGACTCCGGATGGTATGTCCGGGGCAAAGCACTTGATCAGTTTGAACGTGACTATGCCGCTTTCATCGGGACACAGCATTGTGTGGGTGTGGGCAACGGCTTAGATGCCATTGATATCATACTGCGCGCCTATATCCAGCTCGGAGTAATGACCCCAGGCGATGAGGTCATCGTGCCAGCCAACACGTTCATCGCCTCCGTCTCAGCTATTATCCATGCCGGATTAAATCCCGTTTTTGTGGATGCCGATGCTGATACTCTACTGCTTGATCAGACGAAGCTGGAGCCTCTTCTCTCTTTCAAGACCAAAGCACTGATGATAGTCCATCTTTATGGCAAATGCGCTTATTCGGAGCAGATACGCAATTTCTGCACTAAATATCACCTCAAACTTATTGAGGACAACGCACAGGCACATGGCTGCCGGTTCGAAGGCCGACGGACCGGTTCACTCGGCGATGCTGCCGCTCACAGTTTCTATCCCGGCAAAAATCTGGGAGCCCTGGGCGACGGAGGGGCTGTCACCACCGACGACACACAGCTGGCGGAGACCGTTCGGGCCATCGCCAACTACGGATTTCATAAGAAATACTATGCTGATGTGGAAGGACGGAATTCCCGGCTCGACGACCTGCAGGCGGCAGTACTCTCTGTCAAACTGAAATATCTTGACCAAGAGAATGAACGCAGAAAAGCCATCGCTGCAGTTTATGACCAGCATATCAGCCATCCCATGATCAGACTGCCTAAGAACAGGGTGGGACAGGACCACGTCTATCATCTCTATCCCATTCTCACCGAACAAAGGGAACATCTGCAGACTTACCTTGAAAAGCAGGGCATACAGACGCTCATCCATTACCCCGTGCCCCCTCACAAGCAGAAATGCTTCCCTCAGTTCCATCATGTCTCACTGCCAAATACAGAGAAAATTGCCATCCATGAGCTCTCACTACCCATCTCTCCAGTCATGACCGACGATGACGCCTTGTTCGTGGCACAGACAATAAATCAATTCTTTTGAGGGTTGTTCTAAAAAATCTGTCGCATGTTAAATCGTTAAAAAATTATTATATTCGTTTTTTTTATTCTTACCATATCTGATTATTCTGCAAAAATCACTATCTTTGCAAACCTTACTTCATTCACTAGCCAGAAAATATATAGAAAGATATGAAAATTGCTGTTGTAGGAACAGGAACGGTGGGACTGGTCAGTGCCACCTGTTTTGCTGAAATCGGAATGCAGGTTACCTGCATCAACTCCGACCCCAAAATCATAGAAAACCTCAAAAACGGTATTGTTCACCTTTATGAGCCGGGACTCGAGGAGAAACTCAACCGGAATTACAGGGAGGGAAAACTTAAGTTCGCCACAGACGTGAAGAGTCTTATCGACCAGATAGACCTCGTTGTATGTGCCACACCGACTCCCGCCATGCCCGACGGGACCATCGACCTGCGCCAGGTGGCGGAGCTCGCCAAGAAAATCGGACAGACCGTCACTAAATATTTCGCAATCGCCATTCTCTCGACAGTACCGATTGGGACGGCAAGGCAATTGCGCGCCGCTCTCAATATCGAGTTGGAGAAGCGGGGCGCCAACATCCATTACGATATCATCTCCATCCCTGCATTTCTGCGCGAGGGTACGGCGGTCAATGATTTTCTCAAGCCTGACCGCATCGTTGCAGGTGTCGGATCTGAGAAGGGAGAGGAGCTGGTGAGGGAGCTCTACAAACCACTTACCGATAAGGGTGTGGAACTGATACTGACAGACCAGACTTCTGCAGAGCTCATCAAATACGCCTCAAACGCAATGCTTGCCAACCGAATCTCCTTCATGAGTGACATCGCCAATCTCAGCGAGCTGGTGGGAGCCGACATTGACATGGTACGGAGGGGCATGGGTGCTGACCCCAGAATTGGCGACGACTATCTTGCCAGTGGATGTGGATACGGAGGAACAAGTCTGCCTAAGGACGTGAAGGCACTTATCAAGACTGCGGAGAAAGCAGGCTATTCCATGAAGGTTGTCAAGGCGGTTGATGAGGTCAACGACGCACAGCAGAAAGTGGTGTTCAAAAAACTCCTCAAATGCTACAACGGAAATGTAAAGGGAAAGAATGTGGCGGTGTGGGGGCTTGCCTTCAAGCCTGAGACCACAGATGTGCGCCAGTCAACAGCACTTGTCACTATCGAGCAGCTGCTTGCCGCCGGATGTGATGTCAGCGTATATGACCCCCTTGCAATCGACCAGGCTAAAAAAGTACTCGGCGATAAGGTGAAATACGCCAACGACATGTACGACGCGGTGCTCGATGCCGATGCACTCCTGCTTATCACAGAATGGAAGCAGTTTGCAACACCTAGCTGGGGAGTCGTGGCACGATCCATGCGCACGAAGGTTGTAATTGACGGACGTAACCTCTATAGCCTTGCCGACATGAAAAAATACGGATTCGACTACCACCGTATCGGAAAAAACAACTGACACTCCTTTCTCAACCATAGCAAACACACGGAGCCTTTTTCACGAACGGCTCCGTTTTTTTCCCCCTCTTAAAAAACGTTGCTGAACTGCCGCCCTTTTTACTCCTTTCTGTAACTCCCATTTTAACTTCCCTTTTTTACTCCCATTTTAACTTCTCTTTTTACTCCCGTTTTTTGTGAATAAATATGTTTTTTTTGTTCGTTTTCAACGTATAAATTATGCATATAATTGTTATTTTTTGAAAACTTTTGATTTTCAATAATTTACAAAAATTTCCGTTTTAACATTTTATGTATTTGAAAACAAGAGAGTTAACATTTTTTAACTAAGAAAAAGTTTCCCAAAAGATACAACGTATTGTAATTTATACTATCTTTGTCGTCGGATTAGAAAGAGACTATGGCGAATGCCTTCATTTGTTTCAGATAACACCTTGCCTGATAGTTTTTTCTATCTACTTTTGAGCTTTTTGGAAATAACATTCATCATACAATAACTGAAAATTTATTATTATGATTCAGACAGTCTTGAAAAGAGACGGCAGAACTGTCGGCTTTAATGAACAGAAAATTATGGCAGCTATACGCAAAGCCATGATGCAGACTGAGAAGGGTGAGGACGAACAGCTCATCCAGAAAATCACCGATCATATCGCATTGCACGGCAAACCTCAGATGACCGTGGAGGATATCCAGGACCGGGTGGAAATTGAACTTATGAAAAGCTCTCGAAAGGATGTGGCGCAGAAGTATATCGCTTACAGGAATCAGAGAAGCATTGCCAGAAAAGCAAAGACTCGTGCCATCTTCCAGGAAATCATCAACATCAAGAATAATGATGTCACCAGGGAGAACGCCAACATGAACGCCGACACACCGGCAGGAATGATGATGAAGTTCTCAAGCGAGACAACAAAGCCTTTTGTTGACGACTACTTACTTTCGGAAGACACAAGGGAGGCGGTTAAGCACAATTATATACATATACACGACAAGGATTACTATCCTACAAAGTCACTCACGTGTGTGCAGCATCCGCTCGACAATATCCTTAACCACGGATTTGCCGCCGGACACGGTTCGTCAAGACCGGCAAAACGCATTGAGACAGCAAGTATGCTGGCATGTATATCCATGGAGACCGCGCAGAACGAGATGCACGGCGGACAGGCCATACCGGCCTTTGACTTCTACCTCGCACCGTTTGTTCGCAACAGTTTCAAGGAAGAGCTCAAGAACGTGGGTGAAGTTATGGGAATCGACATGAGCGAATATTACGACAAGCCTCTGGAAGACTATATATCTAAACCAATTGATGCCATGCAAGGGGAGCAGCGCGCTTTACAGCACGCCATCAACAAGACGGTCGGAAGAGTGCACCAAGCTATGGAGGCATTCATACACAATATGAATACCATACACTCAAGAGGAGGTAATCAGGTGGTGTTCTCAAGCATCAACTACGGTACCGACACATCAGCCGAAGGGCGCTGCGTCATGAGGGAGATCCTCATCAGCACGTTCGAGGGGGTGGGAAACGGTGAGACCGCCATCTTTCCTATACAGATATGGAAGAAGAAGAGAGGAGTGAACTATCTTCCCGGAGACCCTAACTACGACCTCTATCTGTTGGCGTGCAAGGTGTCGGCAAGACGATTCTTCCCTAACTTCCTTAACCTTGACGCGTCATTCAACGTGTGCGATGAATGGAAAGCCGACGACCCTAAGCGCTATCTGCACGAGGTGGCTACCATGGGATGCCGCACGAGGGTGTTCGAAAACCGTTTCGGACCAAAGACTTCTATCGGAAGAGGTAACCTTTCGTTCACTACCATCAATATTGTCAAGATGGCTATCGAGTGTATGAAGGTGGAGAATAAGGAGGAGCGTATCAACCTCTTCTTCGCAAAACTCGACAACATGCTCGACGTGGCGGCACGACAGCTCAACGACCGATTCAACTTCCAGAAGACAGCGTTCGCCAAGCAGTTCCCCCTCCTCATGAAGAGCCTGTGGATTGGTAGTGAGAACCTCAAGCCGAACGAGTCAATTGAGTCGGTCATCAACCAGGGAACGCTCGGCATCGGTTTCATCGGACTGGCGGAATGCCTCGTCGCACTCATCGGAAAGCACCATGGCGAGTCGGAAGAAGCACAGGAGCTCGGACTGAAAATCGTCACCTATATGAGAGACCGCATCAACGACTTCTGTGAGAAATACCATCATAACTACAGTGTGTTGGCAACACCTGCTGAGGGACTTGCCGGAAGGTTCACCAAATTCGACCGTAAGGAGTTCGGTGTCATACCGGGCGTGACAGACCGTGACTATTACACCAACTCCAATCACGTGCCGGTGTATTACAAGTGCAGCGCACGCCACAAGGCTGAAGTCGAGGCACCTTATCATAATCTCACACGAGGCGGACATATCTTCTACGTGGAAATCGACGGCGATGCCACACACAACCCTCAGGTCATCATGAACATCGTCGATATGATGGACCAGTACGACATGGGTTACGGAAGCGTCAACCACAACCGCAACCGATGCATGGACTGCGGATATGAGAACGCAGAGCCGAATATGCATGTCTGCCCGAAATGCGGGTCCGACAATATCGACCGTCTGCAGCGTATCACAGGATATCTCGTCGGAACCACAGACCGGTGGAACAAGGGCAAGCTTGCCGAACTCAACGACCGCGTCACGCATGTCGATTCAGGTAACCAGCTTACGCTCTTCCCGGAAGACAAACTCTGATAACACCATTTTTTGTCCAAGGCGGGGAGTCTGACCCGAAACTGCTGACGCGAGCGTAGGCCGCAGACACCCGCCTGAAGACAAGACATTTGTTTCTCGTCTTCATAAATGACAAAAGGTTTCAACTGTAAATAAATAGTAAATCGTAAATTATTTAATCGTAAATATAATCGATGTTATCCGTTATCAGTATCATAGAAGATACCATGGTCGATGGACCGGGGTTCCGCACTGCCATCTATTGTGCAGGATGCAAACACCATTGCAAGGGATGCCATAATCCGCAGTCCTGGGATTTTAACAACGGAAAAATGATGTCAACCCGACAGATTATGGACATCATCAAGCAAGACCCCTTTGCCAACGTCACTTTCTCCGGAGGTGACCCTATGTTCCAGCCTGAAGGGTTCACGGAGTTGGCTGAAGCTATCAGAATGGAGACCAATAAAACCATCTGGTGCTGGACCGGCTATAAGTTTGAGATGCTGTTGAGAATGCCGAAACAGCGCAGACTCCTCGAACTCATCGACGTGCTTGTGGACGGGCCATTCATTGAGGCGCAGAAAGACCCCGACCTCCTTTTCCGAGGCTCACGAAACCAGCGCCTCATCGATGTTAAGGCCTCTCTCAAACAAGGGAAAGTAGTCCTCTATTACGACCCCATGACCATGGTGTCGTAAAATCTGGTTTGCTGATACAACTTTTGAATACTGCATACAAAAACAACATCCCCTTCAGCCAAAAACTGAGGGGGATGATGTTGTCTCAGACATCTTGTCTTCTTAAAATACTAAAATATTCAAATAATCAAATAAATAGTAAATCGTAAATAATAATTTGTCTTTTCATTTCGATTATTCCTCATCAGGGGCGGCGGCTTTCAAGGTGTGGAAATAGTAAATGCCGCCTTCATACGACACGTTGCTGGTACACTGCAGGTAAGTGCGGTAGGCGTAGGTCTTCGAAGGTTCAAGACCCGTGATTTTCACCTTGAACGACTCCTCTTCCATCGATGATGCGGCAATTCGCACTGCGTTTGACATGCTCTTGTCTGTCGAGTCGCTGTATTCCACGCCAAACTCAACAGGACTGCAATAAGCGGCAATATTGTCCAGATACACTTCACCCTCGATTTCTGCCCAAGTGGAATCAACAGACCTGACCATTCCGGTGATTGCCACATCTCGTCTGGGGGATTTATGGTGATGGTCGCCGCAGCCCGTCGGCGATGTTATCATGTCCAGCAACACGAACATGATGCATATAAAATTCAATGTGGATGTTTTCATAAGCGATTAATATTTAAGTGAACAACTCTTACATTTAGCTGTTGTTTCCGCAAATTTAGTAAATATATCTGAACATATACCTCTTTTTATGCCTTTTTTTCATTTATTGCTTGTTTTTTTCATTTATTTTAACGAGTGTCTGCCTAAAATTTATAATTATAAGCACTCTGGATGTCATATTCAGCATTTTTTCTGTGATTTTGACGTAATAATTTGTATATATCCAAATAATTAACGAACTTTGTCAGCAACTTGAATCAAACTTTAGTTCTAACTTTAAAATTTGATGTTATGGGATTTCTATTATGGATTCTTTACGGTCTGGCAGCAGGTGCATGTGCATCATGGTTGCTTCATTCACCTCATGAATGGTATTGGAACATTCTCATAGGTATTGTGGGAAGTATCATCGGAGGATTTGTGGCCGGCTTGTTTGGCATTAAGAGCACAAATTGGATTGGCTCGTTTATCATTGCAGTTCTCGGATCGGTCCTCTGTCTGCTGCTTTACAACTATCTTGTTCCGGCATAACGGAGTACTTGCTTTTAAGCATGTCCGATTTATTTCTTGACTGACAAGGAGTGGTTTTTTAAGTATCTGCTCCTTGTTCGTTTTTTGTATTCACTTGCCTTGATTTTTTGTCTTTGGATAATTGATAATTCAAGTTTTTTTCGTATTTTTGCAACTGAAAAAATTGCTGACCATTTATGAAAATTATTCTGACATTGATGACTTTTCTATGTGCTTGCTTAGCACAGGCACAGTCACCCCTTAAATTATGGTATGAACAGCCGGCAGACAACTGGGAGGAGGCATTGCCCGTGGGTAACGGACATATCGGAGCCATGGTCTTCGGACGGGTGGAAGACGAGCTGATTCAGATCAATGACGGAACATTATGGTCGGGGAAACCGCAGCCTCAGTCGGTTAATCCCACCGCTTTTCCGAATCTTAGGCTGATAAGAGAGGCCATCGAACAGAAAGACTACGGCAAAGCCACGTCACTCTGCAAAAATATGCAAGGGTTCTACACAGAGAGCTATATGCCGCTCGGTGACGTGAAAATTCATCAGACTTTTAACAGCAACAGAAGACAGTTCGACAACTACAGACGGGAGCTGATTCTTAACGATGCGGTCGCCACCACTTCTTTTTCGGTTAGAGGGGTGGATTTCACACGTGAGGTCATCGTTTCGGCACCCGACGATGTCATGCTTATTCGCTACTCGGCATCAAAAGAGGGAGCGCTCAATCTCGACCTCACCGTCGAATCACAATTAAGACCAACTGTTGAGGCGCACGACGGTTGGCTTGTCATGAAAGGTGTCGCACCGGGAAGAGTCGATCCCAGTTACTACCAGCGCAAGGAGGGTGAGAGCATCATCTATGGTGACATTGACCAGAACCGCGGCATGAGGTATCAGACCGATATCACTGCAAATAATGAAGGCGGAACTGTTATCGTTGACGACAAGGGTATTCATGTGCAAGGTGCAGATAAAGTCACTTTCTATCTCACGATCGCCACAAGTTTCAATGGAGCCTATAAGCATCCTTACACCGAGGGAAAGGATGAGAAAGCACTTGCTGACAACACCATGCAAAAGGCTTTGACAAAACCGTTTGAGGCAATTAAAGCTGCCCATGTCGAGGATTTCCAAAAGTATTTCCACCGTGTCAGACTGCAACTCGGTGATAAAACAACCGACAACCCCAACGTGAAGGTGCCGACAGATCTCAGGCTCAAAGTCTATGGATATGGATGCGAAGACCAACAGCTCGAGGAGCTGTTCTTCCAGTTCGGAAGATATCTGTTGATTTCATCGTCAAGACCGGGAGGTACCCCTGCCAACCTGCAAGGGATATGGAATCCACATATCAGACCACCATGGTCTTCTAATTTCACCATTAACATTAATACAGAGATGAACTACTGGCCGGCAGAGCCGGGCAACCTCTCTGAAATGCATGAGCCCCTGCTTGAATGGATTCAGCAGCTTGAAAAGAACGGCACCAACACAGCAAAAGAGTTCTACCATGCGAGAGGGTGGGTGGCTCACCATAACTCCGATATTTGGGCACTTGCTACCCCTGTGGGAGACCGCGGAGACGGCGACCCCCTCTGGGCAAACTGGTATATGGGAGGGGCATGGCTTTGTCAGCATCTGTGGGAGCATTATGCCTTCACGGGCGATAAGGAATATCTGCAGAAGGTTTATCCGACCATGAAAAATGCCGCAATATTCTGCATGGACTGGCTTGTGGAAAGCAAAGAGTCCGATGGAAAGACCTATCTCCTGACTTCTCCTTCCACATCACCGGAAAACCACTTCAGATACGACGGAAAGACATACGCCGTCAATAAAGGCACGACTATGGATATCGCCATCATTAGCGACCTCTTCGCCAATGTCATCAAGGCTTCGGAAATTCTCGACACCGACAAAAAACTGCGAAGCCAGATTACAGCGATGAAAAGCAGGCTGCTGCCGTATCGAATCGGTAAGCAGGGACGTTTGCAGGAGTGGTATGAGGACTACGACGATGTGGATCCCCACCACCGGCATATATCCCATCTTTTTGCGCTGCATCCAGGGAAGGACATCTCACCCATTAAGACCCCTGACCTTGCCAAAGCTGCTGACAAGACCTTCGAGATTCGAGGCGACGAGGGGACTGGATGGAGTAAGGCATGGAAAATCAATTTCGCCGCCCGGCTGCTTGACGGACAACATGCATATAAGATGCTCAGAGAGACCATGAGCTATGTCGATCCCAAGAACCCACGTCACGGAGGTACCTTCCCGAATCTCTTCGATGCTCATCCCCCCTTCCAGATAGATGGTAATTTTGGTGCTACTGCGGGAATGATTGAGATGCTGCTGCAAAGCCATCTTGATGAAATCCACCTGTTGCCTGCTCTGCCAAAAAAGTGGAGCCGGGGAATGGTCACTGGACTCAAGGCACGGGGGAATTTCGACGTGGACATTATTTGGGATGAATCCAAGCTCACAACCGCCACAATCCGGTCGGTCATCGGAAGCGACTGCAAAATCCGTGCCGATGTCCCCATACAGGTGGAAGGTGTCGGAACGCAATGCGTGAAAGAAGGCAAATATTACACCCTCACTTTTAAAACAGAGAAAGGGAAACAATATCAGATAAAATCAAAATGACACTTTTTTGAACTTTTTATACGCAAAATGTAATATAAATCGTGATATTTTTTTATTTGTAAAGTTTTTTTTATATCTTTGCAACAAAATGTATAAATTATCAATCTAATAAAATTATTAATTATGCGAGTAGTTATTAAAGACGATTTCGATGCAATGTCAAAATGGGCTGCCGATTACGTGGCAAAGCGCATCAATGACGCCAAGCCTACGAAGGAAAACCCGTTCGTGTTGGGTTGCCCCACAGGCAGTTCACCACTGGGACTGTATCAGAATCTCATTGAGATGTACAAACAGGGAAAGGTGAGCTTCAAGTATGTCATCACTTTTAATATGGATGAATATGTGGGGCTGCCCGAGGATCATCCAGAGAGCTATCACAGTTTTATGTGGAACAACTTCTTTAGTCATATCGACATACAGAAGGAAAACGTGCATATTCTTAACGGTAATGCGGAGAACCTGATAGAGGAGTGCGACGCATACGAGAAAGCTATTGAAGAGGCAGGAGGTATCGATCTCTTCATGGGAGGTATCGGGCCTGACGGACATATCGCGTTCAACGAGCCGTTCTCTTCTCTCGGTTCCAAAACACGTGTTAAAACGCTGGCAACCGACACGATTCACGCCAACAGCCGCTTCTTCGACAATGATTTTGATAAGGTGCCAAAGCAGGCACTCACTGTTGGTGTTGATACTGTGCTTGCTGCTCGTGAAGTGCTCATCCTTTGTAGCGGACACAACAAGGCACGTGCCCTCAAGCATGCCATTGAACAGCCAATCAGTCATGTGTGGACTATCAGCGCCATTCAGCTACATAAGCATGCCATCATCGTTTGTGACGAAGCTGCATGCGCTGAGCTCAAAGTAGGCACATACAAATATTTCCTTGAGAAAGAGAAAGGGCAGCCTCTCATCAACTGGAGCGTTCAGAAATAACTACAGAAT
>JAEEGI010005356.1_pt1 | contig 29547 bp, 20 predicted proteins | sample 8958751 | NCBI WGS metagenome assembly JAEEGI01 (sample SAMN16246545, study PRJNA631951) | gut metagenome | biome: gut microbiome; feature: rumen; material: KS-attached | host: Bos | place: Iran: Karaj | collected 2018-10 | reverse complement strand
TTTAATTTTAATATTATGTTAGTAAAAATTATTATTACATTTATATATAAATCAAATACCAAATATCTATAAAAATATTATTTTTCTTTTTTAGTTAAATAAATTCTAGGTTTAATATAATCTACAGAACAAGATTTTATAAGTTTATGTTTTTCTTTTATACTTTTATTAATATAATTTGTTTCTTTATTTAATTGTTTAATAATATCTAAATTACGAGAGTTTACAGAATTTTTATCTACTTTTATAGAATTTTGAATATTTTTAAAATTGGTAAAAAAACTTTGTGAAGTAATACTTAATCTACTTTTTTTTTTGTTTATATCATTTGAAGATAAAGGTTCAAATTTTATTGAATCTTGTAAATTTCTCATTTCACTAGTTATATTATTTTTTATTAATTTTTTTAAAGAATTTTTTTTATGAATTTGATATTGAGCTAAAATCAATTTTAAATTAAATGTATTTTCAGCATCAGAATTTACTTTTTTTCTATCAAACTTTTCTATATCGTTTTCAATTTCAAATCTTTTAGCATATAAATTTTGCTTATGAAAATCAATTTCTTTTTTACTTAAATTTTCTAAAAATTTTTTTTTTTCAATATTATTTTTTGATAAATTAAAATGTGTGATAAAAGAATTAATTTTTTCTTTTCTTTTTTTTAAAATACTACTTTTTCTTCTATTATTTTTCATAGTATATCTTTGATAATTATCATAAATATTCATATTTTCTTTTTTATTTTGATTATTATTTTCATTATCTGATTTAACATAAGTTATATTTTTGTTAAGTGAGCGAGGAGATTTTAATTTAATTAAATTTTTTGACATATTATTTGTAGAAAAAGATGAAAATAAAGATTTATTTCTTTTATTTTCCACATCCACCAATCTTTTATAAATAACTTTTTTTATATTTTTATCCATATTATTAATTTCTATTTTTTTCATATTACGAAGAATATCACTAAAATCATTACTTAATAAATTATTTATTGTTGATATTGTTGATAAAATAAATTTTGATTTCTTACTTTTCCCTAAATAATATTTATCATTTTCAATATCATTTAATTGCATAATACCAATTTTTTCTAAAATATTTTCTAATCCACTAGAATTCTTTATTGATTTTCCTGAAGAAATTTTTTTAAAAATTTCAGAACATTCTCTTTCTTCATATTTATTTTGTTCAATTTTCTTAATTCTTTCTTCTTCTTTGTTATATTTTTCAGATTGAATCATTTCAAGTTCTTTTTCAATATCTTGTAATATATTATAATAAATAAAATTTCTTTTTTCAATTTTTTTCATAAAAAAAGTAAATTCAGGTTGTTTTTTAGTCAAAAATTTTTCACAAAGCCATCTACCTTGTTTATAAGCTTCAATAGATAATTTTATATTTCCAAATATTTCAAAACATACTCCTCTTAAATAAAAACAAAGAACCATATTAATAATATTATTATAAATATAATTAATATGTTTTTTGCTTCCTTCAATATGAGAAGAATTTAAACCTGCATCAAAATCAATTAAGAAAAAAAATTCTCTAAAACAAATATCATTTGATAATTTCTGGTATTTTAAACTATTTTCAAAATCTAAATTTTCAATAAATAAATTAGCTCTTAATAATAATATTCTTTGAAATAAATTTAAAGTTTTTGGAGATCTAATATAATAAACAAATGAAAATAATCTTTCTGCCATTGCAAAATAAGAACATAATTCTGGAATTTCTCCAATTAATCGAGAATATAAACATAATGTATATAAAGTATTTAAATGAACTTGAATGATATATTCTATAATATTTAAATTATTCTCTTCATTTAAATCTATTGTTGAATTGATATCAGGTCTTATTTTTAAAGTTAAAAATTCTAATAAATAAAATATTCGATTAAACCAAAAAAGAATACTGTGACATTGATGAGGATTTCCATTTATTATTTCTTCAGAATATTTTGATAATTTTTTTTTTATTATTTTTAATATACATTCTATTTCTAAAATCTCAAATTTCCATGAATCTTTATTATTTAAAAATATTTTTTTATTTCCTTCTATTATTTTTAATGCTTCTCTATATTTACAACACCTCATTGAAGTTTTTATTGAGTTTATCCATGTATTAAAATTTTCTATTGTTATTGTTTTTCCTCTTGAATTTCTTCTTAAAAAATTTTTAGACAATAAATTTGTTTGCTGAATTATAAATATTTTTATCTCATCCATTATTTTTTTTTGTCAATTTCAACTATCAAATTTTTTTTATCTAAAAATAAAAAATAAATTAAAAATTAATTTAAATTTCCAAATTTATATTTCAAAAGATATTTTAATTAAAGAATATAAAAAATTTTTAATTATATTATTTTTATTTTTAAAATTTTATAATTTTCATATTTATACTAAAAATAACAAAATAAGTATTTTAAAATTTTCCTTTAAAATATATTTAAAAATATGAACTTTTAATTGTAATATTTATAAAAATCCAAATTAAATTTCTTTTGACTGGAAAATTTAAAATACTTTATTTTTTTATATTCATTTTCTCATATTTTAAATCTATTTGTTTTAATTCTTTTTGAATATAATTAGAAAAAGTTTTATTTTTCAAAATATAATTTTCAAAATTTTTTATATTTTTTTCTACATCATATAATTTATAATATAATTTCTCAATATGCTTTTTTTCTTCTTCTTCTTTTTTTTCTTTCATATAAATATTAACAAAAGTATTTTTTTTCTCATTATTAAATTTATTTAAATATTCATAAACTTTAATTATAGAACTTAAAGAACAACAATCACATAATTTATTAGTTTCCAAACTACATAAATATTTGTCTTTTAAAAATTCTAATAATTTAAAAATATCTTTTTTAGGACAATTAATTTTTTCAATTTCTTCAGAATGATAAGTAAATGTAACCATAAAAGAAAATAACAAAACATTAATTTTATGTTTATTATTTGAATATAATAAATTTTCTATATTTTCAAAGGAAAAAATATTATCAAAGTATTTGTTTATAAAAATTATTTCTTTATTATTTTCATTAAGTAAAAGATTAATAAAAAAACTATTTGTTTTATCATTTACAAATGATTTATTATTATAAATATTATTATTGTTTAATTTTTCTAAAAGATTTTTTAAGATTTCATAAAAAAATATTAAATTCCTATGATAATGTCTTAAAGCTGTGATTAAAAATATTAAAATATTTTTAGTCAAATAAATATTTTCATTCATTAAACAATTTATTAATTGAGATGTTGATTGAATATTAAATGAACATCTCATTGGTTTTATTTTTTTATTTTTAATTGAACTGTTATTAGTAGTTTGAGTAAAAGTATGCGAAATATTATCTTCAGTTTGCATTAAAATTAATTTATAACATTTAATTGATATTATATTTATTTTAAAAATTAAATCTATAGTCTTTTATATTTTCTTATTCTTATTTTTAAATAAATATTTTGAAAATAATGAAATAATAATCAGTACCATATAAGAAAATATAAATTTAAATAAATATAAAGCACATCTTCAAGTTTATTTTTAACAAAAAATACACTTAAAAATTTACATAAATATAATTAATTATTTTTATTCAAAAAAAACATAAATTAAAAAAAATGAATGATAAAGCTGAAAAACCAAAATTAAAATTAATAAATAAGGCATTTCAAAATGTAAAATATAATTATTTAATTTCAAAAAGAGAGCTTCCAATTTTAAATTATCATCAAATACAAAATCAAGTGTTCAATTATTTAAAAAAAAGCAAAACTCAAATAATTTACATAATTCAATTAATCCGAATTCAATTTCAAAATATGCTTTTTTAATAAAAAATTTTAGTCCAGTTCGAAATGTTTCTAATAAATATTCTTTAAAAAAAAATCCAAACAAAAAAAAGAAAAATTTAGAAAACCAAAATAAAGAAAATAAAAAAAATAATTCAAATTTTACTCAAACTTCATCTCAATTTATGAAATATAAAAATTTAAAACCATCTTTGAATAAATCAAATAATTCAAAAACGGTAAAATCGATAAATACAAATAATTATATAATAAATACATTAAATCTTTCAGAAAAAAAAATAATAAATTCAAGTTTAGAAAAACAAAATGAAACAATGGATTTAGAAATAAATGTCAAAAAATTAAAAAAAGAAAAAGAAGAATTAGAACAAAAATCTCAAGCTCAAAAAAAGTTAATTCAAAAATTAATGGAAGATAATGAAAAAATAGATAATAAATTTAATGAAGTTTATGAAGATAATATAAGATTAAGAAATAAATTAAATTCATATAAAGATACTCAAGAACAATTAATTATGTTAATTAAATTAGTTCAAAAAACTGGAGTTGATGTTGAAGGTATTATTGATAAATGGAATAATGAAATTGAAAATGAAAATGAGCAAGAACATAATTTTATTGATAATAAAAATGAAAATAAAAGTGCTTTTACTGATATTCAAAATAATTATGATTATAAATTGGATTCTTCTTTTACTCCTATTACTATTGATGAACCTAATGAAAAGAAAAAAGAAAAAATTGAAATTGTTCCTAAATTAAATTTTGATAATTTAAATAATAGAATTAGGAATATTGATAATAAAAGATTTAATAATATTGATAATAATAATATAAAAAATAATAATAAGGAGAAAAAAAGGAATTTATCTCAAGGAAATATTAATGATTTAGGTAAAGATAATATTAATAACCCTAAAAAATATTTATCACAAGATAAAGAATAATTAATAAACAAAAATATAGTATAATAGTTTATATATAGAAAAACTTATAAAATAATAAATAATTAAATTAAATATTATTTGATTAAAATTTTTATTTAAAAAAATGAACAACAAAACTTATCAAAATCAAAAAGCAAATTTCAATCCTCAACTTCAAATAAATTGTTCAATGGATATGGATGCTTTAGAAATAACAAAAACTTATGCTATAAAAAAATATGAAGAAAATATATATTTACTCGGAAATATATTTGATTTAAATGACACAAGAAAAATAGAAAATGATAGTGAAAATTTATTAGAAAAAATATTTCAAAATTATAATAAAGAAAGTACTGCAAATAATAATAAACATAATATTAATATTTCAGAAGAAAATGAAGAAGAAGAAAGTTTAAATGAAGTTATTGATTTTTTTGATAAAAACAAAGAAGATGATAATGAAGATATGGATCAAGAAGAAAAAATGGATCGTTTACTTAGAGATATTATTAATAAAGATGAAAAAAATAATGGTATTAATCAAAAATTAATTGAAGAATTAAATTCTGCTTACAAAAGTTATAAAGAAACTAAAGATTTATTAATTAAAAAAGAAAATAAATTTAAAGAACATAATAAAGAATATGAAGCATTAATAAGTAAAATGAAAGGATTTAAAAGTATTGATAATGAAAATTTGTTTAACGATATTATTGAAAAAGCTAAAAAATTAGGTGTTATTACTGAAACTTTTAAACAATTAGAAAGTTATGAAAAAAATAAAAATAATTTAAATGCTGATATTCCTTTTACTACAAGTGATGCTGTAATATCTTATGAACCTTTATAAAATTATTATTTTTACAATTAATTAAATATTTTTAATATATATTGTTTTTTATTCTAAATTAAAAAATTATATTAAAATATAACCAAATCAAACAAATTATTTCATTTAAATATTCGGAATTACCAAATTTGTTCTTAATTGTTATTCTTCTTTAAATTTTATTTTATTTTCAATTTTTTTCTAAAAGAAATTAATCTTTTATAAAATACTTTATTTATGATTTTTAATTTTTTAACATGAAATCTTCTCTTTTCTGTAAATTAAATATTATAAGCTACTATTAAATTTTTTTTTTAAAATTTGATAATATCAAATGTTTGAAAATTTAGTTTTTATTTAAATAAAATAAAAAAAATTTTTTCAATTTCTTTTTAATTTTGTATTTTTTTTAATTAATATTTTTAAAAATATTTAAATTCTTAATTTAAAATAAAATTCCTAAAAAGCCAAATAATAAATAAGAATATTTTATATTTTCTTGATTACATAATATAGTTAAATTTTTTACTTTCCAATCATCTCTTAACATTTTTTTTTCGTCGTTGATTTCATTTTTATTACTTTTGTCTAAATATTTACATCTCGTAGTAACAACTTTATTAATTCTAAATCTTTCAAAACAGCATTTTTTTGGTGCGACTTGTTCAATTATTGAATTATCTATATGAAGAACCAGATTAGTACAATCTGATTCTTGTCCTGGGTTTTGAATGTTACAATATTGTTCATATAAAATTTCATCACTTATTTCTCCACTTATTTTATTTTTGTTTGCAATGAATATTATAAAAATTATTGAAGCAAATTTTTGCATTTTTTTCGAAAAAATTATTTCTTTTAATTATTATTAATAATCTTTCAATAAGTTTAATTAAATTTGGCTTTATTTAAAAATGAAATTTTTAAAGTGAATTAAATTTTTAAATAAATATAATTTTGTTAATTTTATATATTAATTATTTATAAAATAATCATTCATATTAATAATTCCGTTATTATAAAATGAATCATATATATAATTAATTGAAATAATGCCTTTGAATAATAAAATAGATTTTTTAGTATTTTGAGTTAAATTATTTTCTTTTAATTTTTCTGTGGTAATAATATATACTTTTTTATAATCATTTTCATTTTCTTTTTGGATATCATTAATATTTAAAAAATCTTTATTATTATTAATATCATTATCGGGAGTATTTGGTTTTTTTGATTGAAGATTACTAACATTAGTTCTGGAACGAGATTTACTTCTTGTTTTTCTTTTTTTTTGATATTCTAAATCAATAATTTTCATTTTTAAATAATTTTTCATAACTTTTTTTAAAACAGAATATTCTCCTTTTTCTAATCCTTCATCTAAATAATATACATCAATATTATTATTCTCCTCTTCAATTTTGGTGAAACAACTTTTTTTTTTTTTAGAAAGACATTTTATTTCTTTATTAATTGATAAATCCTCAAAATAAAATAAAGAAAAAGAAGAAATATTTTTACTTTTAGATTGTGTTTCTTTTAATATATTATCACTTATAAATATATTAACTTCAACTAATATTTTTCCTTGAAATAACATTTTAATCAATCTATAATCATATTTTTCAAAATCACTTCTAATAAAAATAACAGGACATTCATCATAAATATTTTTTTTATCTTTTATATTTTCAATAGTTAAATTACCTTTATATTCAATTGATTCAATTCCACTTAAATAATTAATAATTTCATTTGATAAATTATAAGAAATAGTTTTAACTTTTTCATTATTTTTATTTTGAAAAACATTAATATTATTATTATCAACAAAATATTTCGAATTAAAAGATAAACTTTCTCTTACTGATAATTTTTTTTTCCTTATATTTTCAATATTACGACGTGATTTAGATATTCTTAGTTTATTATGTTTTAATATTCCTTCTTCAATATTTATTTGAGTAAAATTTTTTTTGATTTCATATACTGAATCATCATTAAAATTATTATTTAATTTATCATCTAACCAAAGAGGATTTACTACTTTAATTTTATTAGCTAAAGCATATTTTAAAGTTTTTAATCTTCCATCTTTAAATATTATATAATTAACTTTTTTTGTTAAATATGTTTCATAAATTGCTCCTAAGTCAATTATTATTTCTTTAAAAATATAACTTTCTTCTTTATTATTATTATATATTTCCACATAAATTTTTAATTTTTTAAAAAATGAGTTTAATTTATATTTATTTTTTAAACCTTGAATTTCTTTTGATATTTTTAATCTTTCTTCTTCTTCTTTTTTAGAATTTTTTCTTTCAGAAAAATATTGCTTAATTGATGAATTAGACATTTTTTTTAAATTTAAATTAATGAATTTAATATTATTTCATTTTTATAATCTAAATATTAAAAATAATAAATTTAAAATAAATATTTTAATTCTTTATTGTATTATATAAATTGTTTTTCTTTGTTTAATATTCAAGTAATTCTTATTTAATTTTACAAATTTTAAATATAAAAGTTGATTTCTGTGTCTTCAATTTTTAAAACCTTTAAAAAGGAATAAGTATTGAACTAAATGAGTTTTAAAATTATATTCCTGATATAATTTGTTATATTGTACAATATATTTCTTTCTTTTAAGTTAATATATGAAGTTTTTATAATACAAATAATATTTTATATAGGTTTTAGGAAAATTTTGGTGATTTTTACTTAAAATAAATTTATTTAAAATAAAAAAATCTATAAATATATTTATAAAAATATCCTAACAATCTAATTAAAATAACCAATAAAAATAAAAAAACTATTATTTTTAAAATTTGATACTTTTCAAATCTCCTTTTAAAAATATTTTAATAATAAATTTATCAGGATTTTTTTAAGACAATTATTAATTAAATTGAAAACTCCAAGGGCTTCTATTTACAAAATATTCTTTTGGAAATTGTGATGACTAAAAAATATTTTTTTCCAATATTAATTCATCTAATGTAATATTTCATTGTTAGTATCATTTAAATAATATATTAAATATTGGTTTGAAGAAATTGACTTTTTAATTTATATATTCTTCATAGAATTTGAATTAGTTTTAAATGGAGAGATTCACTTATTTTTTTTATAATTATCAAAAAAATATTTTAAAATAATTAATTCTTCAAAAAAAATTAAATTTAATAAAAAAGTAATTCAAAATTATATTTTTTCTCAAATAACTTTTTATTGAAATATATCTGAAATAAATTTTAAAAAATAAAATTTTAAGCATTAGCAGCAGGATTTTGAACAACAATTAAAATAAAATTATCTTCAGGAGCAATCATAATTTCATTTAATTTAGTTCTAATTCTAATAATATTTAATTCTTCATTGATTAAATCTTTTGCTATATTTCTACATTTTTTAATAAACATTGAAGCACTTGTAGTATAAAAATAAGTAGTTTGTTCATCATTAAAAGTACTTTTAATTGGAACTCCTTCTGCATCAGATAATATTATCCCTTCAACTCCTTTATGTGTATTAACTTTATTAAAAATTTCTTCAACAATAGCAGACATTAATATTTATATAAATATATTCAAAAAAAATTAAAAAAAGCCCTTTTAAAAAATATATAAATATATTCCCATTTATTCAAATATAATTTATTACAATATATTTTTAAAAAAATATACAAAAAAAAAAAACAAAAATTAAAAAAAAATATCTTTAAAAAAAAAATATTTGATTAAAACGATAATTATATATAAAAAATAAAAAAATGTCTTTATTTATAGGTAATATCTCCAGAACAACAAAACAAGAAGACTTAGAAGACCTTTTTAGAAAATATGGTCCACATAAAATATCTTTAAAGCAAAATTATGCATTTGTAGATTTTGAGGAGATGAAAGACGCAGAAAGAGCTCTTCGTAAATGTGACAAAAAAACAGTATCAGGTTCTGAAATCGAGCTTCGTTGGAGTGCTCGAATGAAGAGTCGTCGTCATCATCACTATCACTCGTATCGCGATAAGCACTCGAGTAGGAGATACTCATCTCATAGTCGATCTAGAAGTCGCAACAAGAGACACGATTACAGTAAGAGAAGGCATAGAAGTCGTAGTAGGAGTTATAGAAGAAGTGATAGGAGAAGAGATCGTGATAGGGATCGTGATCGAGATAGAGACAGAGACAGAGACAGAGATAGAGATAGAGATAGGGAAAGAGATAGAGACAGAGACAGAGACAAGGACAGAGAAAGAGACAAAGATAAAAGCAGAGACAGAGATAGAGATAGAGACAGAGACAGAGATAGAGATAGAGATAAAGATAAAGATAAGAAAATGAAAGAAAAAGATAATGATAGTGGAAGCAGGAAAAGAGATAGTTCAAGAGATAGTAAGGAAAGTAAAGAAAGTAAAGATAGCAAAGATAGTAAAGAAAGTAAAGATAGTAGAAGTAAGAGTTCTAGGAAAAATTCAGGAAGTTCTGAAAAAAGTGATTAAAGTGAAGAAAATTACAATGTCGTCTTTATTAGAATATTATGTGATTTTTATTTTTTGTGAAAAAATATATTTTTTTTTGTTTTTGAAATTTTGAATATTTGTTTTTTGTTGTTTGTTTAATGTTTAATGTTATTTGTGTGGGTTTTGTTTTTCTTTTTTTTGTATTTTATATTGTTTTGGATGTTTTAATAAATGATATATATTTCTGATGTCTCCTTTTTGTTTTTTTGTTATATCTTAATGCCTTTAAAATGCTTTTTATGAATATAATGTTTAATGTTTCTAATCATTTTAACTTTTATTAATGCTGTTGTAATTTTCCTATTTTTTGAAAATTTTAATAATATATTTTATAATATTAATATCATATTAAATATAATTTAATTAATATAAATTATAATAATTAATAATAATATAAAATTATAATTTTAACATCAAAATAAAATTTAAAAAATATTATCGTTATCTTTTGGAAGAGGCGTATTACATGTAACAATATTTAAAAAATCATTCATTGATAAATTCTCATTTCCTTCTTCACCTAAATATTTAAAAATTTCAATTATTTCTTTTTCTAACTGTTCTTTTGGCATTTTAACATTATTTAAATTAAAATAAGCTTCTTCAATAATTGATTTAATGTCTTCTTTTTTAATTCCATTTTCTTGTCCTCCTAAAATTTCATATAAATTCATATATTCTTCAATTTGGAATCTTTTTTCACTTAAATTATCATTTTCAAAAATTAAATTTTTATAATTTTTACCAGTCAAATAATCCACAAAATTATTTTCATTAAAAATTTCTTCATTAAAAGTATTTTTATTAAAATTTCCTTCTTTAATTGAATTAGATAAATTATAAGTGGAAGCTAATTTATAAAATGGTATTTTTTCTTTATTATTTTTATCATATGATAAAGACAATATTTTCCTTATAGTATCATAATTGACTGTATTTAAATTTGGATTATTATTTATTTTAGTTAAATCATTAAATATTTTAATAGAATCAATTTTATATTTTTCTTCTATCTTTTTCATTTGAATCAACTTTAATAATAATATAAAAAAATTAATAATTAATTCCTTAAAATAGAATATAATTGCTTAAATAATATCAAATAACTAATTCAACCAATTAGATATTTATTTTCAAGAAATATTTTTTAAAGAAAAATCTTTAATATAGACTCCCTTTTACTTTAATACTAAAAATTCGTTGACTAAAAAAATTTTAAGGTTTTATAAAGAAATTATAAAACAAAAAGATCAATTGAATCAGTCGAATTATAATTACTCAAAAAAAGAAGATGTTTTTTATATTTTTAATGAATGTCATTATGAAAAATAACAGATAATCTAGAAAAATTTCAATGAAAATCTCTTAAAATTTCATTAGTAAAAATAGTGAAACTCTTCATTAAAAAATTTCAATATTCGCAAAGGTTGTTATAAAATAATTTCTGATTCAAATTTAAGAAGATTAAATAATAGAGTTTCACAAAGAAAATTGAGTGAAATTGGGAATTTTTAAATTATTTTAATATATAAAAATAACTTATTTTTTATAGCTATTAATGTTAATAAATTAAATGGTTTAATTTATGATTTGATTAAATTAAAATAATTATTATTCTGAATATAAGTTGGATTGTAAATATAAAGGTATTAAATTTATTTAAAAAAATAAATAAAAAAAATTATTCAAGAATCTTTTAATAAAGTATCTTCATATATTTTATCACTCAATGAATTTTGCAAATCTTCTTTGATTATAATAGAAATAGAAGTTATTTTAGAAATTATTCCTATAGAATTAGAAATAAATAATTTTAAATTATATTCCTCTATTTTAACTTTATTAATATCTTTAAATAATAAATTTAAAGTGTAATTAATTTCTTTTCCGATTTTAATAATATTATTAATTTTTGAATTTACTATTTTTATATTATTATCATTAGTTTCTGCTATAATTTCACAATTTGTAATATCTTGATTTCCTAAATTTTTTATTTGAATTTTATGATTTATAGGTTTATTGTTTAAAATTTGAGATTTGAATATTGAAAGAGTTTTATTTTCACACAAAACTTCACAAAAAATTTCTTGTGTCAAATAATTATTATTAAAACCATTTTGTTTTGGAATATTTAAAATAAATTGTTCTAATTTTTTAATTCTAGAATTATAATCTTGTAATTGTTTATTATATTCGTTTTGGCTTTTTTGAAATTGGTTTTTTAATTCACTATATTTATTTTCTAATTCACTATATTTTATTGATAAATCATAATATTTTTGAGGATCATAATTAACATTCATTTTATAATGATTAAAGTCTCTTAATTTATCTTTATTATTATAAAAATTGTTATTATTATTATTTTTATATTCATTTTTTTTATCATCTGTTTTAATTATAATTTTCCTAATATTATTATTTTGCATTAATTCTTCAAAAATTGTTGAATCAGAAATTTCTAAATCTGACTTATCAGGAAGGACAATATAAAATTTAGTTTTTTTTTTCTCCTGCTCTGAAAAACTAAATTTAATTTGACACTCATTTCTTAAATTCTCCAAGCTTTTTGTCCATTCAACTTTATCTTGTTTTGATTGATATTGAATCAATAAAGATTTTTTTTGACTTTCCATTTTTTTTCAATTTTTTATCCCTAAATAAATAACATTAAATTTATTAATTTTTTTTTGTAAAATAGTGTTATATATATCTATTATACACACCTATTTTATCTCAAATTTATTTTTTTTTATTGGATGGTTTAAAGACTTACTTTATAGAAATTCATGTTTTAAAAAGATTAGTTGTTTTATTACAGTGTTTTTAAAATTAATATTATTAATTATAGTTGTTCTATTAAAATTATTAAAATTATATATTATCATTTTATCATTCTTTTTTAAAAAAAGATAAATGGGAATATGTTAGTAAAAAATAAAATAATACTTTTTAATTTTTTATCTACCATCATATATTTTAAGAGATAAGGTAATAAAGGGTTTTTTCAGTTAAATTAAAATAAAAAAATATTAATTTCTATTTAGACTATTAATATATAAATTTATAATAACATATTTTTTATTTATTTCAAAGTTTTTTTTCCAAAAAATTATCTAGGTAAATAATAATAATCCAATGATGTTTATAATCTTTCAAAAGTATTAATTTATCATTCAAAAAAATTTAATTAATCAATATAACTAATTTATTGTTTTCATTTTCATTTTATTTTGAAAAATTTATGAATGCAAATAAATAATGAATAAGTATCAATTGTTTTGATATAATAACAAAAATATTATCAATTCCATGTAAAATAATTTTTTTCTTAAATGTAAAATTAAACAACATTAATATTGAAATATATTATTATATAAAAAATATATTAAAAGTTATAAAATCAATCCAATTAAGATAGTATATTATATTATTTAAAAAATTTTTTACCAATTATTTAGTTATTAAAACTTGACCCATGCTATCATCAATTATATAATCATTTTTTGAAATTGTAAAATTAAAAAATATTTCACTCTTATATGATTTTTTCTCTTCGTTTAAAATTAAATCAATTGAAATTTCCCTTTTTTCACCAATTTCCAATTTTGAATCTTTAAATAAATCAATATTCTCAGAAAAAAATAATAAATCTTTGTTTTTTTTAATAGAAAAAATAAATCCTTTATCTAAGGGAAAATTGTTACAATTTTGAATTTGAATTTTAAATTTTGCATTATTATTAATTAATGAATTTAATTTAATTTCCTGAGGAAGTGAACTTACTTGAAGTTTTATTTCTGGTTCTTTTTCTTCTTCTTTTGATTTTTTATCTTCTTTTTTATTATGTTCATTAAAATTATTGTTCGTTTTTGTAGATTCTGTTTTTGGGTAAATTTTATTTAACTTAGTATTTATATTATTTATTTCTTTTTTTAATGTTTTGATTTCTTCAATTATAGTATTATATTTACTACATAAATCATTTATATTTTCTAAACAACTAATATTTTGAGTTTTACTTAAAAAATTAAAATTATTATTTTTAGAATAATTCATCCCAGAATTTTCTAAAATATTTTTTATTTTGGACTTCTCTTCTTCTATTTTAAGATAAAGTTTTAAATGTTTATTTTGTTTAAATTTAAGATAATCATCGTTATTTTTTATTTGATTATGTTTTTCATCTTCAATTATAAAGTTTTTATCTTCTAAACCTTCCCATTGATCGATGATAAAATTCTTTAGAATTTCTAAATTCAAAGGAATTTGGAAAAAAGTTGTTTGATTTATTTGAGTAAATTCAATGTAAATAACATTCTTTATTGACATTAAAAAAATAGTTAAAAATTAAAAAAATAAATTTCTTTTTTTATTTCTTCCAATATTATTATTTATTATTTTTTTTAAATAATTTTGAAAATGTATACACCATATAATAAGATAAATTTTTTACCAACAAAAGGAATAAAATTTAACACAGAATATGGATTAAAAAGAAGCCCTTCAGCAGGTTATTCAAAAATGATTATTAGAAGAGGAAATAATAATTCTTTAGAAAAATATTCAAATAAATCGTTTGATTTTTCAACAATAAAAAAACAAGTTGACATAAGAAAACTAAGTTCTTATAAAAGTACATCAAATGTATTTAAAACCGAAAATAATTCTTCTTTTTATGATATTAATAATATAAATAATACAAATAGTAATATAAGTAATATTAATAATATTACCAATAATTATGTAAGTAATAAAACTCCTTCTTATTATGGTTCTCAATTAAAAGAAAGATTAATTCAAGATTTAAAAAATAATTTTTCTCAAGACAAAATCCAAAAGAAAAAATTGCTTAATGTTAATGTTAATATTAATTTAAATCAAAATTATTCTCTAATGAATAATAATAACAACTCTAACACAAATAATAATTTAAATAATAATATCCTTAATAATAATAATAATAACCTTAAAAGTTTATATCATTTAACAGAAAATCCAAGTCATTCAAATATATTTCAAAATAAAACTTTATTTAATGATAGAGAACTTCCAACAAAATTATACACAAATCCTAGTAAAATTATTCATAGAAGAAATGATTCTCATAATAATTTTTTAAATCATTTAAATGTAAATCCAAATTTAAAAAGTACACTTTATTCAGAAAATAATGTAATTTTTTCACAAAATAATACAGAAAATTCGAAATTAACTGAAACTCAAAATAATCAAAAATTAAATGAACAATTTTATGATCTTCAAATTAAATTAGAAAAATTATTAAAAGAAAATAAAACTCATTCAAAAAGCAGAAACTATAATATTATTAAAATGATATTTGAAGAAGGAATTAAAATATTGAGTGATAATGTTCAAAGAAATTTTTTAAAAATTATTTTAGTCAAATATCATGAATTAGTTATTGCTTATAATAATGAAAATAAAAGTTTAAGGCAGTCTTCTGAGCATTTGCAGAATCAATATTTGACTTTAGATAAAAATTATATTGATTTACAAAAAAATTTAATTGAAAAAGAAAAAGAAATTGAAAAATTTAAAAAGGAAATTCAAGATATTAAAATTAAAACTAATGACACTATTAATAATAGTCAAATTACTTTCTGTGCTAAAGATGATATAAAAGATAATACTTTATTACAATCCAAAAATTCCTTGTTAATTTCTAAAAATTCATTATTACAATCTAAAAATTCTTTGTTGCAGTCCAAAAATCTTAATGAAAGTATTAATATAGATAATAATATCAATAACTTCAATAATACTATAAACATAAATGAAAATAATCATAATATTACTATCAATAATAATATCAAAGATGGAGAAAAAATAATAACAATAATAACAATAATAACATCAATAATAATAATAATAACAATAATAACATCAATAATAATAATAATAATAATAATAACATTAATAATAATAATAATAATAATAATAATAATAATAACATTAATAATAATAATAATAATAACATTAATAATAATAATAATATCATTAATAATAATAATAATAATAATAATAATGGTATTATTATAAATACTCTTAATAATACCATTATTATTATTATTATTATTATTATTAATGATATTATTATTATTATTATTATAATGAAGATGAGGAAAGTAGTTCTTTTATTATTTATAATGATGATGATGAATATGTAAGGAATGATAATGATAAAGCAAATATTCCTTTTAAAAATTCGAATAAATAAAAAACAATAAAATGGAAACAATAATATATATTTTTTAATTATCTTTAAATTTTATTAAAGTTGAGTTTTTTCAATTTATTTTTTAATTCTTCTTTTTGAAAATTTAAATCAGATATAAATTAATTTTCCAATTCTTTTTTATCTGATTTATTTAGTACTATTAATTTATTCATAATAATGAATATTTTATTCTTATTATTAATTCTTAATTTCATCATTATTAATCTATAGCAAAAATTATAATATTTTTATATTGAAAAAACGTATACATAAGGAAATCAAAACAATTTTACAAAAAAAATAATAAGAAACAATAAAAGAAAGGAAAAATAATTTATTGATGATGTTAGAGAAGAAAAACTTTCTCTGTATCTAAAAAATAATTTAAATTAAATATATTTTAAATTTCACATTATACACTTTTAAATATTTATTTATTAAATAACCTAAAAAGTAATTCCACTTTAATGATAATTATTTAAATTATATCCTCCACTGGATATTTTAAGAACAATAACAGTATTAGGTAAAATAGAATGAAAATCAATAATAGTATTACCATTTTGATAAAGAACATTCGAAATAGAAGACAAGAAATTAGCATCTTTTGAATAATAAACATTACCTTTAACACCTTTAAGTACATTATCATTTAAAAATTTATTAATATCAAAATCACCAATATTCATATAGCAACCACAAATAAAATCAGTAATTTCACCTGGAACAATAATTTTACCATTAATAGAATTATTATCATTTTTATCATAACCAGGTCTACAAATAACCGCATAACCTTCATAAATAATACTATCAATGAATTCATGCTGATAATTATTAAAATTAACATTTCTAATATTAAAATTAGGATTACTTGCAAAATCATTATAATTATTTGTTTGTCTTTGATTTTTATAAGTATTCTCAGCAAGTGATAATTGATCCATACTATAAAAATTATCTATATTTCTATTATAATCTTTATCACCTTTATCAATTGAAGTTCTTCTACTTGTATTAGAGTCAATACTCATTTTGACTTTTTTACCATCATTAATCATTCTAATTATACAAATTAAATCTTTATCATTTTGAATGAAAACTTCTGTTTTTAAATTTTTTAACGAATCACGAATAAGATTTAAATCCCTTCTTAACAATTTAATATCACTAGATAATATTTTAGTGTCAATACATAAATCAACAACATTAATTATTTTTTTATTTGCATCAAATTCCATTGGTTGACTAGAATCATAAGTCCAAATATTACCATCTAAAACATATCTATAATGATATTTTCCAGGAGGCAATCTTAATCTAACAGTAAATAAATTATCATTTATTTTTGTTAATGGAATATCAGGTTTCCATCCATGAGAACTTAATGCTAATTTAACTGTTTTTGTATTTGGATTTTCAGAATTTCTAGGATGAAACTCAAAAAAAATTTCCTTTGTTTGTCCTTCTTGTTGTAATCTTTTTTTTATTTCTAATAATAAATTTTCAAATTTTTTATCTATATTATAAATTCTGCTTTCTTTTACTATACTTGGTTGATAAGGAAATAATTGGTCAAATCCTTTTGATGTTCCTATTGCACAATTTAATAATCCTATACTTGCCATTATTGATAAATTTAATGATAAATTATTATATTGTTCATAAAAACTTTGATTATCTAATGAAAGATCATAAAGTAATGATGGAGGATTTTCTGGATATAATATATTCAATTGATTATTTACATTTTCATTTTGATTATATTTTTTTTTTGTAAATGAAGTTATACATTCTAATATTTCTGATGGATTTGTACACCATAACATTTCTTTACTAAATAAATTAATTCCACATTCATTTATATATTCTGATTCTAAATTATTGTTATTTTCTGGGAGTTGAGATATTATAAATAAATTTTCATTTACTTTTCTTGCTTCATTTATAAAATATTTGACAATAAATTTTGGAAGTGTAATTAAATTATCTATAAATAATCCATTAAATATTTTTGACATATCAGAAATATATTTATTCATATGTTCTAATAAATATTTGGGCGTTTTTTCAATATTCTCTCCATAATTTAATTTTAAAGAATCATTCCAAATAATAACTTTCCTTTTAAATAAATACCATGTTCCTTCTTTAGTATAATCTGGGAAATTATCTTTTGGATCTTCACTTTGCATTATAAATCCATTACATAAAAATATTTTTTTCTTATCGTTTGGATCTATAACATGAAAATAATTATCTATTAATTTTCTTCTAATTCCAGTTCTTTTTAATTCTAAAAATTCATATCTTATAAATTCTTTCACATTTAATAATGCAATTTTTATCATTTCAGAAACTTTATTTGTCCATTCTTGGTTAATTTTATTAATAAATTTTTTAACTTCTTTTAAAAAGGTATATTCATTTGGATAAGAATTTGTTTTTTTATCTCTATAATTTTCTAAAAGTAAGAGAGAAACTAATTCAATATTAATTTTAATTCCAAATCTACTTTCACCATAATTTGAACAATAAGAAGAAATTAAATCATAAATTGTAGCTTCATTTAAAATTAATTTTCCAGAAGAATTTGCATGTATATTAAATTTATCTTCTAATTCTTTAAATAAAATATTTCTTTCATCTAAAGTTTGTTTTTTTTCAAAATTTATATAAAATTCTTTAAATTTAGTAATATATTCTTCAATAGGAATTAAAAAATATTCTTCAAAGTTTTCTCTTAATATTCTTTTTCTCATTTCATCAATAGCTTCATTTAAATCATTAATATTATTTAAATAAGGAGCACTTTCGCAACCAACTTTTTTTTCAAAAAATAAATTAGAATAATTAACTAATAATTTATCTAATTCATAAGCAGCTGTTAACCAAGGACAATTATCTAAAGTATAACAACATTCTGGATGATCATAAATCCAATTAGATTCTATTGAAGTCTGATTTAATATTATATCTACCACACTTCCTATATGATATTTAGTTTTTAATAATTCCATATTTTCCTTAAATTTTTTTATTTTTTCTTCATTGGATAATTTTTCTTTTTCATCAAAAAAGGAATCAGATATTTCATTTTGATTTTTTAAACAATATAAATTTTCAGATGATGATAATTCTTGAATAGATGTTAAATGAATAAAATTATATTTTAATAATGATAGTTCTTTATAGAAATTTTCAAAATTTGATAATTTTCCTAGATTTTTTGATAAAATACTTTGAAGTTGAATTTTATTTAATGATATTCTTATTATACCATTTGTTTTCTCTTCTCTTCCTAAATCAATTATTGGATTAACTAAAATATAAAAAGGCTTTGCTAATTGATATTTCCTATTATCTTTAGCTCTATAAAATATCATAAATGTAAAAATTCCATTTCTTTTTAAATTAATTTTAAAATTAATAAGATTACTAATTTGATTAGGAGATATTCTATATTTTTTAATTTTATCTAAAGGAAGTTCTTTAATATTATTATTATTTAATAAAGAAATTGTTGGATTTTCTCTAATATAATCATTTAATTCATTCATAAAAAAAACATTTGGGAAATCATTATAAACATTAGAAATTACATTTATTTCAGTACTTACATTAGCATAATTATTAATTTTAAAATTAATTTGTGTATCAATATCAACAGAATAAATTTCACCTTTTTTAATTTTTGGAAAACCATTATCATCAAGTAAAATATCATAAGTTTGATTTGGAATAAATCCATCATCATAATTTTCATTTATATTTAATTGTTCTGTGATTATATTAGGATTATTTGTATCTTCTGGTAATTCAGATGCTTTTATATCAATATTTTCACTAGGAGCTAATTCTTCTACAGAATTTGATGTTATATTTTTATTTAATGTTTTTTGGATAATTTTTGGTTCTTCTTTTATCATTTCAGTTTTTGATTCTTCTTCTTTTTTTGGTTCTTCTTTTTCTTCTTCTAATACCTCTTTTTCCTTTATTTTTTCAACGACTTTTGTTTCCTCCTTTTCTTCTTCTTCTTCTTCTTCTTCCTTGTTTTCATCGTTTTTAATCTCTTCTTCTTTTTCTATTTTTTTTTCTTCTTCTTCTTCTTCTTCTTCTTCCTCTTCTTCTTTATTTAACTTAGGATCCTCTGATGACATTTTCTTTCTTTTATAATTATAAAATCATTTTATTAATTATTTAATAGTATTAAATATTAAATCTAAATAAATAATTAATTCTTCTTCTTCGAAAAAAAATAAAATATATAAAACATTGAATTAAATATATTTTAAAAATTAAAAAAAAAATTATTAAAATTTAATTAATAATAACAAATAAAAAAGACTGAAAAAAAATACTACATAAAACAAAATTGTTCCAAAATCACTCACTCAAAGAAGACAACTATAATAGTAATATCATCAATAGTATCTTCCTCTTCCTGAATCCACCTCCTGCAGCTTTCCTTATACAAGAATTCACAACAAGCTACAATATCATTTCCTAAATAATAATCTTTTACAATACTAACGACTTCATCACTATCAATGAATTCGAACAATCCATCACTAGCAAGAATGATAAATTTATCATCTTGAGAAAAATAATGTTCAGTGATTTCAGGTGTACAAATAGTGCCAGCAGTACTAGCAAAATAATCTCCGAAGCTTCTAGTCATAGCTAAACCAGGCATATCTCTATCTTTCATATAAACTCTTAAAGGTCCAACATATGAACCATCTTCATCTTTCATTGGACGAATTCTTCCTCCTTTTTTTTTTATTCTTTCTGCTTCTTCTGGTAATGTAGGTTTATGATCTCTACTTAAATTCTCACATTCCCATTTATTATTCTTATTTAATTTACCTAATATACAACGTGAATCTCCTATATTTGCTATTATTAATTTTAATGGTGTATATATTACTGATATACATGTTGTTCCTGATAAATTAGAATCTATCATTTTATTTCGAAGAAGACTATTGTTTTCTGTTATAAATGCTTGTATTATTGTTTCTGATAAATCGTCTTTTTGTAAATTTAATTTTTTTGCTTTTATCATATGGTTTAAATCCATTGGTAAATTTTCTCTTATATATCCACTGACTTCATGACCATAATATCCATGTCCATCACATACTCCCATATATATGTTTTCAAAAGAGTTTCCAAAATTTTTAAATATAAAATAAGTATCTTGATTTACCTTTTTTTCATCTCCTGACATTCCTGTTTTACTCAAATCATGCATACATTTTATTTTTTTTATATTATTTGGATTTTTTATTATTTTATTTTGAGTTATTGAATTTTGAATTGAATTTGATATATTTAATAGATTTTCTGTGCTTATTGGTTGAGGAGTTTGAATTTTCTGGTTTTCTGAATTTTTCCTTTCTTCTATTTGATTTATTTTATGAATATTATTCATGTGATTTGATAATATAGATTCTGAAGTTATTGTCTCTTTATCTTGATATAACATTGATATATTTTTTGGTAAATTATACGGGGATACATTTATATTTTTTTGAGTTTGTTTTATAAAATTTGCTGAGTTATTCAATAAATAATATTTCTTCATTTTTTCATCATCATTTTTTTTTCTTTTGAAACCTGAAAATATATTTTTTGGTTGAAAGTAATTTTTATTTGAAAAATTCGATGTGTGATTTAAACTATTATTATTTATATTATTTGAATGATTATTTAAATGTGTATAAGTATTATTATTTATTTTTGGAGATATTATTTTTTTTATTTTCATATTCATCATAAAAGGTGATAAACTTTTATTTCCAATTTTACTTTTTTTTCTTTGATTTATTATCATTGGAGAAGCTCCTGAACTTAAAGATTTGTTTAATTTATTTGAATTATTTTTTGGAATATTTGGAGTTTGAGATCTTGAATAAGATAAATTTAATTTTTTCTTATTATTTACAATTGAAATATTAGAATCATTTAATGATTGATTATTTGATAAATTTTTCTGTTTGGAAGAAGAATACGAAGTTTTTATTCTTGAAGTAGTTACTTTTTTTTTTCTTACTGAATTATTTACACTTATATTTGCTGAATTTGTTGTTAAATTAAATGAATTATTTCCAATTTTTTTTTTTATTCTTCCTGAATAAGGATTTGGAGATATATTTTTTTTATTATTTTTATTTATAAAATTTGATGGTATTGAATTATTCTGATGTTTTATTTGAGAAAAATCTAAATGTAAGCCACCATTTTTTTCATAATTTGCAACAATAAAATTAGAATTTTCTTTTTTCTTTTGAACAATTTTAGACATAATTATTATTATATTCTAATTTAATAAAATAAATAAAGAAAAAATAATTAAAAAAGATAAAATATAAAATTTACAAAAAAAAACAAGTTTGTTCATAATAATAAAATTAAACTTTTAATATCATTAAAATATTTTAATAATAAGACAAATAGAAATAAAAATTATATTTCTAATTCCTTAAGGATTTCATCTTCAGAGCTTTGATCAATTAAACTTCCTTTCCAATAATTATTATCATTATATTCTTCACTAATTTCTTCATTATTATTAGTATTTTCTGGTTCAAATGGTATTCCAGAATTTCTAGCTTCAAATAAAGGACTTTCTTCAATTTCTTCATCAACTTTTTCTTGTTTATTAATTTCTTCTTCTTCTTCTTCATTTTCTTTTTTCTTTTCCTCTTCTTCTTCTTCTTCTTTTAATAAAGATGAATAATCTTCTCCTTTTAAAAATTTATTATATATTAAGAAATGTAAATCTATTTCTTCTTTAATTGATCTTTTTGATGATTTTGATTCGTTTTCTTTATCATTTTGTTTATTATCAAAATTATCATATAATGGATTCATAAAATCTACTTTTGATGTACTTTCTTCTAAATCAGAATATAATAATTTATCAGAAAATTTAGTTGAGATCTTTGATACGAAATCATCTATGAAAAATTTAATATTTTTATCTTTCCCTAATAATTCTATTATTATAGGATTAGTTGAAGATGATATTTGATTAAGTAAATCACAATTATTTGCCATTAAAGTTGAATTCATTTTTTGATTCGAAGGTTCATATGAAAAATTAGGATTATTTATTATATTATTAACTAAGAGAGAAATAAAATTTTTTGAAAAATCATCTTCAATTTCAAAAAGAGATTTAACTAAAACACTTGGTGCTTTTTCATTAATAATAATAGAAACAATTTCATTTACTCTATTTTGGAAAATATTATTCATAGTATAATAAAAGTATAATTGAATGAATTTTGAAAAAATTTTACTTTCAGAAATTTTTTTAATACTTAAATCAATATTATCTTTCTGTTCATCAATAGCATAAAAATTAACATAAATATCTAAAGTAGTCCTTAATAATTCCCATTCATACAAAGATTTAACTCCAAATTTTTTAGTTTTTTTATCAGAGAAAACATTAATAATAACTTCTTCTTTTTTGTCTTCATCATCTTTCATAATATCATTAATAATAATTTCCATATTTTTATCAATTAATTTGATTAATCTTTCCGGATTTTTTTTTAAAAAACTAGTTCCAACTCCTGAAAAATCAGATTTATTTGTTAAAGCATCATAAGCACTTCCTCCTCTATCAATACTTCTTATTATATTAATAATTTCATTTTCAGTTTCATCAAAAGTAAAATTCTTAGTAACTTTATTCTCAAAATCCTTAAGTAAAGTATCGTTTATTTTGATAAGTAACTTTAATAAATAAGTTACTTTATCATCTTTTTTTTCATTCAGAAATTTTTCTATAATTTCTTCCAATTTTTCCATTAAACCTTCTGAATTTAAAAATAAACTCAAATTATTTTTTGATGAAGTTACCATTGAATTAATTAATAAATCACAAATAACTTCAACTCCTCTTTCATCTGTTTCAACATTATTTAATCCTTCAATCAAAGATTTACATATTTTAATTATATAATCATTTGATAATAAAAATATATCATCATTTAAATTTAATATGAAATTTTCTATTGTATTTCCTATTGCTTTTCTATTTATATGAATAATTAATTTTTGAATTATTTCTGGTTTTTTATTGAAAATGTATCCTAATAAAATTTCTGGTTTATCTTTTAATAAATTGTTAATTAATTTTGCAAAATAACCCATTAAAACGTAATTATCTTCTGAGGGAGCAACATCTAAAAATTTGAATAAATAATCAAATATATTGTGTACTATACTAATCTCATCATCTTCTTTTTTTTCTTCTTCATTTTCTTCTTTTTTTACTTCTTCATTTTCTTCTTTTTTTTCTTCTTCAGTTTCTTCTTTTTTTTCTTCTACATTTTCTTCTTTTTTTACTTCTTCATTTTCTTCTTTTTTTTCTTCTGCGTTTTCGTTTTTTTCTTCTACATTTTCTTTTTTTTCTTCTTCATTTTCTTCTTTTTTTTCTTCTACATTTTCTTCTTTTTTTTCTTCTGCATTTTCATTTTTTTCTTCTACATTTTCTTTTTTTTCTTCTTCATTTTCTTTTTTTACTTCTTCATTTTCTTTTTTTTCTTCTACATTTTCTTCTTTTTTTTCTTCTACATTTTCTTCTTTTTTTTCTTCTGCATTTTCATTTTTTTCTTCTGCATTTTCATTTTTTTCTTCTGCATTTTCTTCTTTTTTTTCTTCTACATCTTCTTTTTTTTCTTCAAAATCCTTTATATCCTCATTTAAATTATCAACATCGTTTAAATTTTCATCATTTTTCTCTTCATTATCCTTATTTTCCTCAACTTTAACTTCTTTTTTTAGAGTCATTAATTTATTAATATTTAATCCATTAGCAGAGCATAAAATTTCGCAAGCATTAAAAGGATATTTGTGTCCAATAGTAGGAGAATCTTCAGAAGGCATTTTAGTACAATAATCAATTAATTCTTTAATAATTTTAACATTAATACTAATTTAAAGTTAAATGATTTATCTTACACATCAGATAATTGAGATTGTCCTGATTTTAAATCTGTTACTGCATCATTTGAATCTAAAAGATCTACTACTGTTAATGTTCCTTCATTTTTTTTTTCTAATATTGGGTCTAAATCCAATGCTTTCATAAAATTACTTTTTTATATTATTTATATTCTTACTATGAGCTAAAGAACATTGCTCCTTCCTTTTTTTATAATAATAAATTTTATTTATTGGATTTTATTTTTTTTTAATTTGATTATTTTTTTATTTTGATTTTTTGTAAAATATTTATTTGAAATGTTATTTAAATTTGTTTTCAAATTTGAAATGTTTTGAGTAAAGTTTTTGAAGATGTTCTAAAAATTATTGATTAGGAAAAATAAATCCACAATATTTATTTGAAAAAAATATTTCTTAAAGATATAATAAAAAATATATCCCAATATTTTATATGTTATAAAATAATAAAGAAAAACTATAAAATTTTTATTAAAAAAATGAATAAATTGTTTTCCTTTGGTTCTATATCTTTAACAATAATATTTCCTTTAATTGTTCCAATGTTATATATTATAAGAACTCATTTAAGAAATAATGTGAAAAATATTAAAATTCCTGAGATTAAAAATTCACAAAATATAACAATATTAAATATTCCATTAGTTTATATAGGAGACTTATTTAGCATTATATTCGTATATATTTCAAAAAAAATATCGACAAAAATAGATAAACCGAGTTCAATAAATTATACAGAAATTCAACCTGTTATAAGTCCTGTAAAAAAAAAAAAAACCTTTAAAGTAATTTTAATATTAATTTGGAATGCAATTAGTGATACCTTTACAATGTTTTTATTCCTTTATTATTTTGGTCAAAAAGAAAAAGAAAGTATTGTAGATTTTGGAAGTATTTTTCAAATTTTTTTCAATGGAATTTTCTGTAAATTAATTATAAATTATTCTTTTTATGAACATCATTATTTTAGTATGATACTTACTTCTATTGGGATATTAATATTATTTCATAATTATTCTTATGAATTAATAGACTATATTTTAATATTAATTTGTTTTATTTTAGATGGGTTACAAGAAGTTAATGAAAAATATTTAATGGAGCAACAATTTCTTTCACCTTTTAAATTGGTTTTCTATGAAGGATTTTGTGGATTAGTTGTTTTTTTTATAAGTATTATTCTTCTCAATTTTTTAAAAATTGAAAATTTAAATATTAATGATGCGGTTAATAATTTTATTTTAATTTTTAAAAGTAATCAATTATATTGCTTTATAAATGTTCTGTTTATTTTAATATTTAGTTTAGGGATAAACATTAATATTATGTTAACAATTTTTTATTATTCTCCTAATACTAGAATTATAAGTAATTCATTAGAAAATATGTATCATTGGATAAAAAATATTAATGAAGAACAAAATCAAACAATTTATGACCTTATTATGGATATAATAGGAAATATATTAATTTTTTTTTCATGTTTAATTTTCAATGAAATCATTATTTGTAATTTTTGGGGATTAAACGTAAATACTGCAAAAGAAGTAAGAATTAGAGGAGAAATAGAAGTTAACGAAATGAAAAAAAATTTATTAAATCCAACGGTAGATTCTGAGGAAGAAAAAAGCATTATGGTTTAATTATTTAATTTATTATATATAATAAATTAACTGCTATATTCAAGAAAACTATTAATATAAAAGTAAAATAATTAAAATTTATTTTTTCATATTTAAAATTTTTCATTTTAAAAAAGCATAATTAATGACTTATCAATAAACATTATCTTCTTTGTTTTAGATTTATATCAATGGTTTTTGTATCAAAAATATTGTTTCTTCAACATATTAATAATAAATTCAATACATTTAATTTCAAAGAAAAAAAGTCCTATATATTCAATTTCATTTATTTTTAAAACACATTTATATGAAGAAAATAATATATATAATCAAATTAAAAATCTAAAAAATTATCATTAAATCATTTTATTAAATTATTTTTTGATTTTTATATTAATATATATTATTTTATTTTATTGTATAAAATAATTTTATCCTCCATTTGGGAAGCTAATAGAATGTAAAAAATCTATTTCTATATTAGATATATTTATAAGTATTTAAATTTGAATAGATTTCTTTTTAATTTATTTATTTCTTTTAAATTAAATAATAAATTGAATTATATTTCAATATTATTTAATGACCTTAAATAATCAAGAATTTCCAAATATCCATAATTCATTATCTATATCCGATGAAAATTTAACCCCAAATGAAGAAGGTATCGTAAATACCCCCATAAGATCTAGTAATTTATTTTCTCCAATAAGATTAATGAATAACAGAAGAAAATCGAAAAGTATTAGTAAAATATTTATACAAAAAGAAAAAAAGACAAATATTATAAAAGAACAAACAAATGAAAAAGATAAAAATAAAAATAATATTAAAAATAAAGATAATAGTTGTATTAAAGGTAATACAAATATTTCTAATGAAATTCAGCATAAAGAGAAAAAACAAATTAATGACAATGAAAGTAAAGATAAAAAGAATAAAAAAGAAATTCCACATGATACAATTGAAAAAAAAATAAATAATAATATTACAGTTAAAAATAATAATAATAAAGAAAAGTTAAAAATGGATATATATAAGAACAAACCCATCAGAGAACATAAAAGTGCAAGAAATCATCTAAATAAAAAAAATAATGAAATTAAGAAACCTTTTATGTTTGCTTATGATGAAATCAGAAAAAAAAACAAATCATCTCATCGTTATAAAAAAATTAAAAAAAAAGATAAGGATGATGATGAAAAATTCGGTAATTTTGATATCAAAAAAGAAGAAACACCAATAAACTTTGATTTCAATTCAAATACAAGATCAAAAAATAATTTTGAAGAAAAAATTAATAAAGAGACTAAATATAAAAAACAAAATTCAATCAATAATTATGAAACTCTAAAAGAATTTGATCTTAGTAATGCGGGAACTCAAGAATTAAACGATGAAAATCTAATTAATAATAAAAAAAGAGATTATGAAATAAATGAAAATATTTTTTTATATGAACCAGAAACAAACGAACAAATATCAAATTTAAAATTTGGATTATTAAAAACAAAAGCAACATCAAATCCTGAAATTATATTAATAGTAGATGCTTCAGAAGACATGGAAAAATATATAGATCCTCTATTGAATAATTTATTATATAATTCTTTAAAAAAATTAGGATATAATGATAAAGAAAAAATACACTTATTATCATTTAATTCAGAAGATATTGATGAAAGACATTTTCAATTTTGTAAATTAGAAAAAATAAAAATCTTTACTGAAGGAAAAAGGACATTAGGTGATTTATTTGATTATATATTAAAGATATTAAAAAATGGAAAAGGAAAAAATTTTCGAATTTTATATTTTTTTTCAGGGAGAGTTGAATGGGGAATTGAACTATATAATGGGATTAAATTATTTTCTATTAACAAAGAATATATTGGAATTAATAGCCATATTATTAAATATATAATCAACGAAAAATCCATTTTTCACGAACAAGATGAAATATTATTTAATTTCATAAAAAATTTTAGTAATAAAACAAATGAAATAAGTACTTTTTATGCTAATAATATAGATGAAAATATTAATAAAATTTTTGAAATGTTTCAAAATGAAGATTATTACGTTTATTAAATAATGAAATATATATAATCAAATAGCATATTTATAAAAAAACAAATTAAACCAAAAACATAATTATTTCATCTTATAAAATAACCTGAGAATACCATAATCCAGCATTTTTAATAATTATAAATCCTATTTTATAGGAAACAAAAAAAAGTAATTAATGAATATTATTCACAATTTTATATTATTATGATATTATTGTTTAATTGAATTTTTTATATCTTAATAAATTATTATTTCCAATAGTAAATATATATATTTTAATAATTAATTAAACATTATTTTATTTCAAATAGAAAAATATGAAATAAAAAATGATAAATAGACAATAATATTTTTAACTTGAATTATCTGAAAATAATAAGGAAATTTCTTCTTTAAAATTTTTATTATTTTTATTTTCATATTTATTAAAATTAGGATTTCTTTATTTTTTCTTATTTTTATTTTTATTAATATTGTTTT
>JAEEGI010005355.1_pt1 | contig 29548 bp, 32 predicted proteins | sample 8958751 | NCBI WGS metagenome assembly JAEEGI01 (sample SAMN16246545, study PRJNA631951) | gut metagenome | biome: gut microbiome; feature: rumen; material: KS-attached | host: Bos | place: Iran: Karaj | collected 2018-10 | reverse complement strand
CATGTTTACACCTCCTTTACACTGCGGCCATAATCTCGCCTACGGTAAGATTTGGCTGTTCCACACCTCGGAAAATAATTCTCATAAGGTAATAGTTTAAAAGCTCAATATGCTTTTCATTTAAATCAGCTGTTTGATAGTGATATGAGAAATTCATTCCACCATCCTCGGTGTGGGAAACTGTAAGGTACATTTTCTTTGTGGCAGCTCCATTTGCAAACCATTTGGAGTGCATTGGGATATCCTTAAGGAAAGGATTATCCATTTTTGCTGTAAGGGGCTGATATGTGAGATAACAGCTTTCATAGGTGGTATTGTCCGGTGTGTGATAGCGTTTTTTTATTTCATCATATATAAGCTGCGGGTCGTAGTTGGCATGGAGATATATCTGGTTTTGCATATCCTGAACCTCATATGCTGCCGAGAGGAACGAAGTATTAGGCGCGATTTTTGTTCGGCACGGGAACATGATGGTTCGGCTTCCTCCGGAGGTCCACTCATCCTTTGTGGAGCGTCTGGAAATAAAGTTTTGGATTGATATATCTGTCTGCCCATTATTAACCTGGGAAAGATAGGTACGCATTCCCAAAAGCAAAAGATTTGTCATGGAAATCTGGTTATTCTGGCAGAAATCGTATAAAGTCTTGGCTGAATCAGGTTCTAACTTGTAGTCTTCAACTGCTACAAATAAATCCTTTAGCTCAATGTCGGCAGAGCGAAGAGTTGGATTTTTGTGTTTTCTGCGAGACCTGTCTAAGGTCAGAGGTCCCTGAATATCAGAATAAATTGGTTCGCCTAGTTTATCTAAAATGTCATCCCAGAAGCTTTTGTCTCTAAGGAAGTGCTTTTCGTTTTTTGTTTTTGATAAATCCTTTACCAGGACATTCTCAAAATCAGCTAATTCATCTGGCATCTTTGAACCGAATTTGAAATGGGTATAAAGAGCCATGATATCGTTGGTCATGACTACAACTCCACAGGAATCGATAAGTCTGTGGTCCATATGCAGGAAGAATCCACGGTAGCCCTCAGGAAGCTTTACCATAAAGATTTCAAACATAGGAATGTCGGCTCCATCAATAGTGTTATAAGCCCATGACTGCATTGTCTTGTCGGCTTCCTCCATGGTCATATCAGATAAATCCTTAAGTGGAATTTCGTAGTCTCCTGAGGAAGAAATATATTGTTTGATATTTCCGTTGGAATCGGGTTTTGTGAATTGAACACGCATACAGCTATAGCGCTTGATTTCCATACGAATGCATTTTTTTAAGAGATTAAAATCAAGGTCGGCCTTCAGCGAAGCAACAATGCTAAGACCTGAAACCTGCTGTGTACCGTATTTGCGTATCCACTGATAATGCATATTTTGTGCTGCAGTTAATGGATATTTTTTCATAAGCTCCCCTCCACTAATTTCTTTTCACTGTAAAATAGCACAGCATAATTTTATGTTCTAGGGGTGTGAGATTTTAATGGACACATTTTGAAAAAGTGACCAAAAGATATTGAACAGAATCTGAGAAAGTGTATGATTAAAATATAATGTTATGGGAAATAAGTGTTGAGGGAGGATATATAGATGAATGAAAAGGTGCAAAAGCTGAAGGACAGCATGGAGCAGCGCATCGTTGGAAAAGGAGAAGTAATCGACAAGCTGATTGCTGCTTTTCTGGCGGAAGGTCATGTGCTTTTAGAGGATGTTCCCGGTGTTGGAAAAACGTCACTTGCCAAGGCGCTTGCTGATTCTGTGGCGTTGTCATTTGCCCGCATTCAGTGTACTCCAGATACCATGCCATCGGATATTACCGGTGTTTCTATTTTCAATTCTAAGGACCAAAGCTTTCAGGTGATGCCAGGTCCAGTTGTCAGCAATATAGTTCTTGTTGATGAACTCAATCGTACTTCCCCAAAAACACAATCTGCACTGCTTCAGGTAATGGAGGAGCAACAGGTTACAATAGATGGAAATGATATTCCTGTACCATCGCCTTTTATGGTAATAGGTACCCAAAACCCAGTGGAGATGGCTGGAACATATCCACTTCCTGAGGCACAGCTTGATCGTTTTATGATTAAGCTTAGCGTAGGCTATCCTAATCAGGATGCTTCTGAGGATATGGTAAAAAGATTTTTGGAAGGACAGCTACATCAGGAAACAACACCTGTTTTGACGGCAGATGATATAAATGAAATGCGAAGAATGGTCAAGGCTGTAACCATAAAAGAAAACTTAAGATGCTATGCAGTAGAAATAGTAGAGGCCACCAGGAATAATCCTGAGATAGCCTGCGGTGCCTCACCAAGAGCGCTTTTAGCTATGCTTAGATGCGCTCAGGCATTGGCATACATGGCGGACAGAGATTACTGCATTCCTGAGGACATAGCAAATGCTGCAACACTTACATTGACTCACAGAATTATTCTTACAAGCGAGGCAAGACTTAGTCGTACTACTAAGGAATATCTGATAAGGAAGATTCTTGAGCAGGTGAGATGTAATGAAGGTTCAAATTCATAAAAGGGGAGTAATTGCATATCTGATTGGGCTGGTGCTTAGCGTCATTTTTGCCAGCTATTATGGAGGGCCAGCTTCTTTTGTATGGCTCTATGGAATGCTGTTTGTGATTCCTGTTTCTATTTTATACACCCTACTAAATTACAGATTTCTAAATATATTCCAGGAGATAGAGGTTTACAAGCTCACCAAGGGAGAGGAGCACAGATATAGAGTGCTGTTTGAAAACGTGGGATTATTTCCTGTTCATCAAATGGGCATATCTACTTTGGATGATAGATGTAATCTATACGCCATAGAAAATGGTCAAAAGCTTTCGCTGGACAGTCATCAAAAGCAGGAGCTAATGTCTGGTATCACCTGTAAATATGCAGGTGCCTACAACATAGGAATAGACAAGATTTCGCTGACGGACCCATTTTTCCTATATACAGTGGAATTGGATGTTCAGTATAACTTCAGGGCAATTGTAAGACCACAGATAACTGATGTTGCAACAAAGGTGCTGGATATAGAAAACCTTATCAATAATACAGGATTAAAAAGTAACAGGCTTTTCGAGGATATACCGGGCAGTGACATCAGACCATATATTAAAGGGGATAGCTTAAATACAATAAACTGGAAGGTGTCCGCAAAACAGGGAAATCTGATGGTAAGGACACCGGATAAGATGGAAAAAAGAACAGTCACCATTCTTATGGAGGCGGCTAATCCACCTGAAAACAGGGAGGATTTGGACTATTTGAAGAAGAGAGATATTTTCTTAGAATTTGTTGTATCGGCAGCCTGGCATTTCGGCGAACAATCAGTTCCAGTTCGACTGATATATCCATCAGGGGATGTTAAGGAAACTACCGTGGATTCCAAGGAAAGCTTTATGGAGTTTTACAGTATAGTAGCGGATGGTATTTTCTATGGCTCATCTAAGGCCTTTAATGAAATCAGAAGGCTGGCGACAGAGCGGAGGTCAAAGGTCAATGAAGGCGATACCTGGATTATCATCAGAGAAAATCCTGATGAGGGAGAAAGCAGCTGCATTATTTGCGGTTGAGAAAAAACTTCATCTGTTCGTATTTGCGTTAATCACCATTTGTCTGGAGATTTTTTTGATTGCAAAGGGGGAAGGCTACGACATTAATAGAAGTAGCTTTGTTTTTGCGTTCATTTTATCTTTTTTCTTATACGCAGTTTTAGAGTTCATATTTCATGGCATTGTGGAAAATAAAGCTATTCCACTGTTCTCGCTGATTCCAGCAGTGTTAATGTTTTTCCTTTTAAAGGTTAATGGTAAATGGGGCAATATCGCTATGGCTGTAATCCTGGCAGTGATGGTAAGAATCATTTTTGATTACATGCCAGGTAGAGATAAGGTGATATTGTTTGGAAGCCTTATTCTTGATGGCGTTGCATTTTTCCTGCGAATAAATTGGAGTGCGTTTTGGGGCGATAGGCTATTAGACAAGCTGTTATTTGTGGCCCTTGCAGTGCTTACCTTTTCTACGATTCAAAAGATTATATGGGGAAGAAAGGAAGGGGAATTTCCATTTCATTACTTCCTTTTGATGGGATGTTTTTTGCTGTTTATCCCTATGAATCGAACTCCCATTGACTGGTCCAAAATAGAAGGAGCATTAGGAAATGCAGCAGATGCCACGGCATATTATCTATGTTCCACGATTGGGGACAGGGAATATACCACAGGCTACGGCTCTTTCAAGGTTACAGGAAAACGAATATCAAATTCAGATAAGCTACAGCTTGTTTTAGAAACTGTGGAACGGCCTTATTTCGTATATACGGATTCAGAAACTGGCAAAAATATGAAGATGAGACGAGTGCTTTATCTGGCCGGCGGAAAAGGTGTTGATGGAAAAGCCTTAGTAGATTGGCTTCAGTTTCTGAAGGATAATGGAATTACAAGGGAGGAAGCAGCCACCTTCTCTCAGATTTCCAAGCTGGAGGTTGAATATGTTTATCTTGATACAGTCGACGAAATTGCCCCAGAAGGAGCATTGGTGCTTACTAATGAAGATGGCGTTATAGAAGAGGGACGAGGTCATAACAGACATCGCAAAGGCTACAAAATCAAGGCAAAGTATTTGGATATAGATTACGGCAGCCCAGCGTTGGTAGGACTTTTTGAAAATCCAGATGGTGGGCTTGTTGACAGAAATCCTATGACATATCAGGAGGCAACCGATTATTATTTGACTCTTTATAATCAGGATTTGCCAGATGTGATGACGCAGATTGAATATAACAATTATGTTTATCAGTCTGATATGTATAAAAGCTATGGTGATACAGATGGTATCACTGACAGGATGAAGGATTTGGCATCGGAAATAACAGCAGGTGCTGATAATGATTACGACAAGGCCAGACTGATAGAACAGTATCTTCGTCAGTATACTTACAGCACCAAAGCGGTGGGGGGACACAATCCGGATTCCGACATGAGTACCCCTGCGGGCATGGCAGATATTGCAGATAGATTCCTGTTTGAAACTGAATCTGGATACTGCGTACACTACACATCATCTATGGTGATGCTACTTAGGGCAGCAGGAATACCAGCAAGGGCCATGAACGGCTATAGATTTAGCTTCCCATTTGAAGTTCAGGAAAAATATGTGGTGGAAGCCAACTGTGCCCACGTCTGGCCAGAGGCATATATCCAAAATGTAGGCTGGCTCCCATTTGAACCTACTAGCACATACACTACCGCAGCCGATTACAACTGGCATAGAGGCGAGGCAGTAGGTGAAAAATCTGATACAGAAAAACTGAATGAAATATCAAAGCTTCCCGATATTCCAGAGTCCGACGAAGCTAAGGTTGATAATCAAAACGATGGGGTGCAGCTGTTAAAAATAATTGGAATTATGATGCTTAGTATCGCCTTGCTTATCATGATTATTTGGGTGGGAGCAATCCTGCTAAGGCGAATCATTTATAAACTGGCATCCCCGGAAAAGAAGATAAAGATAGATGTTGCAACAACAAAGGCTAGACTAATCAAGGAATCAGGGGATGAGTTTAAGGACAGAGGGTTACTGTCAGATTATCTAAATCTGGCTTCTGAGGAAGAAAGGGATGAAATTAAAAAGCTCTTTGATTTATACTATAAGATAATTTATGGAAATGACTAAGGAGAGAGTAATGGAGTACAGTGCATGTATTAATGGCTATGATATAAAGGCACATTACAGTGAAGAGAATATTGAAAAAATCTTTATCCCACTCTTGCATCGATTAACAAAAATGCAGCAGGAAAAGGGCCGCAGAATTTTAGTCATGTTAGCAGCACCACCGGGGGCAGGTAAAAGCACCTTGTTAGATTTCTTGGAGCACTTATCTAAAACCACAGATGGGGTCAAGGAAATCCAAACCATCGGCATGGATGGATTTCATCATTACCAGGACTATCTACTCAGCCACGAAACAGTGCAAGATGGCAAGACTATAAAGAGGGTAGAAATAAAGGGCGCACCTATCACATTTGATTTGAAGGCGCTTGAAGATAGAATCAGTCTGGTAGCTAGCGGCGCTATCTGTGGCTGGCCTACATACGATAGAAATTTGCATAATCCCGTAGAGGATGCCCTGCAGGTAACATCAGATATTGTTCTTCTTGAAGGAAATTATTTGCTCTTAGATGAAGAGGGATGGCGAGGCTTATCTGCTTATGCAGATTACACCATCTTTATATCAGCAGATGAAGATATGTTACGTAGTCGGCTTATAGAGCGAAAGGCAAAAAATACCCCGCTGGAGCAAGCAAAGGAATTTGTAGAAAAATCCGATATGCGAAACGCGATAGAAGTGCTGCACAATTCCAAACAGGCCCACTTACACCTAGGGATTAACAGTAAGGATGAATATGAAATAATATAAGAGTGAACAGGACTAAAGATTAGAATTGGCAAATTAAGTATGACTTTTTCCCTGATTTGAGGAGTGTCATACTTATTAACTATGGAAAATGACTCATTTTTGTTTTTTAAGTATGACTATTGATGAAAAATCAAGAAAAGATACTATAAAAACTAATAGATTCATTTAAAAACATTTGAAAAAGTATGACTCTTCTATTTTAAGTAAATAGTCATACTTAGAAAGGCAAAAAGTTAACTTATCTAAGTGAAATAGAGTATGACATATATTAAATAGCTATGTTAGTCATACTTCATAAGTAAATGCAGCGCAAAAAATTAATGATGCGCTGTATTTTTTTATATTTTTGTTGACAAAAAGATATGTTTGGTGCTATGGTTAATTACACAAGTAATTAACCACTCAACCAAAGGAGGTGAGCTCGTGTTAGACAACTTAGGGGAAGATAAATCAATCTATCTACAGATAAGCGAGATGATAGAGGACGAAATTTTAAGGGATATTATTAATGAGGAAGAGCAAGTTCCTAGCACTACAGAGCTATCAAAGTTTTATAAGATTAATCCTGCAACGGCTGCAAAGGGAATAAATATTTTGGTAGATGAAGGCATTTTATACAAAAAGAGAGGTATAGGAATGTTTGTACAGGCAGGAGCAAAAGAAAAGGTAATGGAGTCTCGAAAGAAAAAATTCAAGGAGACCTATTTAAAAAAGATAATCAGTGAGGCCAAGTTGATAGGACTTAGTAAGTCTGATCTTAAGAGATTGATAGACGAAACAACAGATTAGCCTTCTAAGGCGGCGAGGAGGATATATGAGCATATTATCAGGAAAAAATATCGTAAAAAAATATGGTAAAGATACAGTTTTAAAAAACGTAGATGTGGAAATTGAGTCTGGAAAGATCTATGGATTGATTGGAAGAAATGGCGCAGGAAAGACAACCCTTCTTTCTATTCTTACAGCTCAAAACCCAACTACTGAAGGAACAGTCACACTCGATGGTGAGCCAGTTTGGGAAAATGAAAAGGCACTTTCACACATTTGTTATTCAAGAGAGATTTCCCAGGTAACAATGTTTGGACCAAACACACTTAAGGTAAAGGATTATCTGGCAACAGCTAAGGCATTTTATGCTAACTGGGATGAGGAATATGCTAAGGAGCTGATAGAGCTTTTTGGAATTAATCCTAAGAAGCGTATCAACAAGCTTTCAAAGGGTATGCTTTCAGCAGTAACTATCATCGTAGCTATGGCCAGCAAGGCAGATATCACTATTTTGGATGAGCCAGTTGCAGGTCTTGACGTAGTTGCCAGAGAGCAGTTTTATAAGCTAATAATTGATGAGTATGCTGAAACAGGCAGAACCTTCGTAATCAGTACACACATTATTGAAGAAGCTGCTTCATTATTTGAAAAGGTAATCATCATTGATGATGGACAGATTATTATCGAGGAAAACACAGAAGAGCTTCTTGCCAGAGCATATCGTGTCAGCGGAGAAGAAACTAATGTAGATGCAGCGGTAAAGGATTTTAAGACATATCATCCTGAATCTATCGGAAGAAACAAGGTGGTAACAGTTCTTGCCGATGAGCCGGTAGATGGATTCGCTGGTGATGTTCAGGTTGAGCCAGTGCCACTTCAGAATCTTTTCTATGCCATGTGTGTAGATGGTAGAAAGGAGGCTTAGTATGAGTAGTCTTGCAAAACGTTCTGCAAAATACTTTTTTAAAGAGGGAATAAAGACACTAGGATTAGTGCTGGGCTTAGAGTGCTTACTAATTATCGAATGGCTAATTATTGGTTCAGATGAGAAATCCCTTGTAGAATATATACTTAACATGTTTATGAGTGTCGGTAGTATTTTCATCATTATGATGAACATGATGTATTCATTTTATGGGCCTAACTGGTATGACAGTATGGCACTTTCCATGGGAGCCAGAAGAAAGGACATATTTATTGGCGAGTTGATAAAGCAGTTCACTTTTGTATTTGGAAATTTTATAGCATTATCACTTGTTGCTGTAATCTTTCAGCAGTATAAGTACATAATACTCATTTTAATTTCATGCATTATAGCTATCGCGTTAGGGCCTATAGGATTGATAGTAGGTCATAAGGTAAGTAAGTACGGAAAAGTAATAATAATGATAATAGCTATAATTGGCGGATTTTTTGGTGCTTCCTTGGCTATAGGTGGATTTTGGATGAAGCAGTATGCTATTGAACTTCCTGCTTTTACATTTTCACTAATTGTCGTAGGCGCAATTGTATTATTTGGTTTGGCAGAGCTATGGGCATACAAGTTGAACCAAAAGAGCATGGTTAAATAAGGGGAAAATCTATGAGTAGAAATAATATTAAAGCAATATGCCAACTTAAAAAGGCAGGAGAATTTTGGAATCTATTTGTAATAGCCCTATCAATTGTTATTGGTATAACCCTTGAATTTATATTTAGAGCAAATGGTGTTGATGAAGCAGACTTTGGAGAAGTTTTGACTGGCTCAATTGCATTTGGATATGTAATCATTAATATGTTTTTAAAGGTTTTTGTACAGGCAGACGAAGTCCCACGTGGCTTATGCTTTGGAATGACTAGAAAAGTACTATTTGGATATAGTAGAGTCGTAGACTTTTTAGAAATAGCAGTTTTTACAATCATTGCGATTATTGCGTCAACATCAATAGCCACAACCACTGTTTTTAAAATAGCAATTATTATATTCGGCCTTATCATGTGGATTGAGGCTACCGCAGGAAATGGAATGCTTAGATATGGAAAGGTAGTATATTGGATTTATTATATATGCTTCTTACTAATAATGATTGGTGGCCCACGATTAATCGGAGAGGCCACAGGTATGTCAGATGCTACAGCACATATTGTAGATATGATTATTAATCCATTTTATAATCAGCTTCCAGTTTGGGTTGGAATTATAGCCTTTGCAGTGGCAGGACTGGTTGTTAACTGGATTACCTTTAGAAAGATACCTGTTAACTTGAGCATATAATTTTGAAACGGAGAATAATTTATGATGACAAATGAAAACAAACTAGAAACAGCGAAGATTTTGATTTTATTTTTGGTGGAAGTAGCCATCGAGTTATTGTTAGGATTTATATTTGATAAAATGGAAAATGCAGGTATAGTAATGCCAACATATCTACACGTATTTATACTTGATATCTGTTTATTGATTCCAGTATTTGCTTACACAATCAAAAAGGGTGATTCCATTGTAGAGGCATTTGAATTCAAGAAGATAAAGGTAAGCACATTCTTCTTTACAATATTACTTGTAATTGTTTCACAGCCTATGGTCATGCTTGCAAATGTTGTATCTCAGTTTTTTGTTCCAAATGTAATGGTACAGTCAGTGAATCAGTTTGCAACAGAATCAGTTGGACTTACACTTCTTGCAACAGTAATAAGTGCTCCAATCACAGAAGAAATAGTATGTAGAGGCTTCTTTACTAACAGATTAAAGCAGGTGTTCCCATTTGCAGTAGCGGCAATTTTTTCAGGATTGATGTTCGGTATAATTCATTTAAATCTGAACCAGTTTTGCTATGCAACAGTACTTGGTATCATTTTCGCCTTTGTAAACAGGGCCAGCGGAAGTATTTTTACATCAATTGAAATGCACATGGTATTTAATGGAACAAATATGTGCCTACTTTTCATGATGAATGCTGTAATGGAAGCAGCTGGAATGGATTTTGCAGAAGCTGCAGAGCAAAGCCGTGCTGCAGGTTCAACTCTTCCTACAACAGCTATAGTGCTTGCAATCCTTTCAATACCATCATTCTTCCTTGTGCGCTTAGTCATCCGAGCTATTGCAAAGCGTGAAGGAAATCTAGAAACTAAATAATTGATCGTAAGCCAGGGAGATTTATCCCTGGTTTCTTTTATTTTAGGAATTGGTTATAATATTTATAACTATGAAAATTAGGAGGATGTTATGGCAAATATTTTATGGCAGGATAGAAAAAGATATTTTGGTCTTCCAATCAGCTTTACTAAATATAGCATGAGCGAGGACAGACTTTTTGTTGAGACAGGTTTGCTTAACCTTTCTCAGGACGAGGTCCGACTTTACAGAATATTGGATTTAAAGCTTAAGAGAAGCCTTGGCCAGAGGATTTTTGGCGTGGGCTCAATTCTTGTTAGCTCATCAGACAAGAGCCTTGGAAACTTTGAGATTAAGAACATCAAGAATTCTGCAAATGTTAAGGAAATGCTTTCTGTGCAGGTCGAGCAGCAGCGCGAGTCAAAGAGAGTCTACACAAGAGAGAACATGGTTAATGATGTAGACGATGACGATCTTCATGAAGGAGAATTTTAATACCTATGAGTAAAAAAGCAAAAAATGGACGAGTTGAGCTATTACGCTTTATTTTTGCCTTGGGCATTTTATTTTTCCATATACATAAGAGATTCGCAGTAAATGGAAATATCAGTATTGGAATTAAGGGAGTTTATTTCTTTAATCATGGATATATTGGAGTGGAATTTTTCTTCCTTGTTTCGGGTTATCTGCTTGCAGCTAGCGCATTCGCTAAAAGTTCGCAGCGCTCAGAATACATAGGTACAGAAACAGCTAATATGATGTGGAAGAAATTCAAGCATATTTTCCCATATCATCTATTTGCATTGATACTTACAGTTATCGTAAATGGATATTTCTTACACAATACCGCAAAGGCAAGAATAGCTTATGCAGTTGATTCATGGGCATCCCTTTTCTTTGTACAGATTTTTGGATTTGATAGTTCATGGGTAAATAAGCTTACATGGTATTTAGATGTATGGCTTGTTGTTACATTTATCTTCTGGTATTTCCTAAGAAAGCATTATGATGTGTTTGCTAAAATCGTATGTCCACTTATCGCACTTTTCGTGCTGGGATATATGTCTCACGAATTCCACAGCCTGGCTGGAATAGATGGTTGGACAGGACATTTCTACAAATGCTTCTTAAGAGGACTTGGAGAGATGGCTTTAGGCTGCAGTGCTTACAGTATTACCAGACAGCTTAACAAGATTAGCTTTACTGTGGCAGGAAAGAGAATACTCGCTTTGATAGAGCTAGCATGCTATCTACTGGTACTCAGATATGCAGTTACTGGAGTTGATCCAAAATATAGCTTCGTAACATTATTTATCATGTGCACAGGATTGATTCTTACATTCTCGAATGTAAATCCATGCCATAAGATTTTTGACAAGCCGGTATTTGCATGGTTCGGTAAAATGAGCCTACTCATTTACCTTAACCAGTTCTACAGCATCAGATTAATACAGTCACTGTGTTCAAATTTAAGCTTCCCAGTAAAGGCAGTGCTTTGCATTATAACCACCTTTGTTGGTGCGCTCATTTGCGACCAGGTAGTTACATTTTTCAATAAAACAAAACCTTTCACCAAGCTGATGATTGAAGGAGAGGGAGAATAATTTGGTTTTCAGCTCACTATTGTTTTGTACAATTTTCCTGCCTATTTGCTTGCTTGCCTACTATGGCATACCAAAGCTTATAGGCGGAGGAATTGATAAAAGAATACAAATATCTAATTACATATTGTTAGGCTTTTCATTGCTGTTCTATGCATTTGGAGGAGCCAAATATCTTATCCTGATTTCCCTTGTAATATTTATTAACTGGGGAGCAGGATTTTTGTGCTCTAATAACCGACACGAGGATATAGTAAGACGCGTAGGTCTTATCTTAGCTATCGTGGCAGATATGGGGCTACTTTTCTTTTTTAAATATTTCAACCTGTTTATAGCTACAATTGAAAACATATTCTTTGGAGGCAATTTAAAATTTGCCGAAAGAATGAACGGGATTTTCACAGGCACAGGCACTGGGGCACTTGGCATTCCAGAGATTGTGCTACCAGTAGGAATATCATTTTTTACATTCCAGGCATTGTCCTATGTTATCGATGTTTACAATGATGATGTGTCACTACAGTCCAACATTCTGAATTTCGCATTGTATATATCTTGCTTTCCACAGCTAATCGCAGGTCCAATAGTTCATTACAAGGATATATCTACACAGCTTACAGACAGGTCTGTAGGCAGCTACGAATTCGCAGCTGGTATAAAGAGATTTTGCTTTGGACTGGGCAAAAAAGTAATTATCGCAAATACGTTAGCACAGGTTGCAGATAAAATATGGGCCAGCGACATAGGAAGTCTTGATGCGACAGTGGCATGGCTAGGAAGCATTTGCTACACCTTCCAGATATATTACGATTTCAGCGGATATTCAGACATGGCCATCGGACTTGGCAAAATGTTTGGATTTGATTTCAAAGAAAACTTTAATCATCCATACAGGGCAGATTCCATTCAGGAGTTTTGGAGAAGATGGCACATATCCTTGTCTACATGGTTTAGAGATTACGTTTATTTCCCATTGGGAGGAAGCAGATGCAGTCTGAAGAAAACCTGTCGTAACATCTTCATCGTTTTCCTTTTGACAGGTATCTGGCATGGTGCCAACTGGACATTCCTTGTGTGGGGACTTGTATACGGATTGCTTCTTATACTGGAAAGAGTATGGCTTGGTGCAATCCTTAAAAAGAATAAGATTAAATTTTTCAATCGTCTGTTAACATTCCTTGTAGTCAACTTCCTTTGGGTGGTGTTCAGAGCAGACAACATCATGGAAGCAGGATTGTATCTTTCAAGGATGTTTGTAGGAGGAATAAGAATACTTAATCTGCTTACTTATCTTTCTGGCTTGAGTGTGATAACAATAATCTGCGGTGCATTATTTGGCGGATTCCTTCAGGCTCACATGAGTGTTAAGGCAGTAAAGGGCAATATGATAGTTTGCCTGGCTATATTACTTTTAAGTCTACTGTTTTTGGTAAACGGAACCTATAATCCATTTATCTATTATCAGTTTTAACAGGGTGAACGAATATGAATCTTACAAGAATTAAAAACAAAATATTCATATTGATATTCATGACTATACTGGTGCTGCCCTGGATAGCTGGTGGAATGGTGCGCCTTGTAAGTAAGGATGCCTACCACAAGCTGTCTATCGTAGAAACAGAAAAAAGGCAGATGGCCCAGATAGAGTGGTCAAATCTGTTGAACACTGGCGAAAGTATTTCTAACTTTATCGATGACAGGATTCCATTTAGATATACATTGATGTCTTGGTATAAGGGACTTAACAATGCCATTGAATCTAAATATCAAATAATCGAAACAGCTATTGGTTCAAAGTTCTACACTCCACCAGAGGAGGATGAGACAAAGGAACAATTGGCAGCCACAGTACCAGCAGAGGAAGCACCTGCACCAGAGGAAGCGCCAGAGACTTCTCCATACGAGCAGTACTTCCCATTAAATGTTTACAATGACGTCATTATAGGCCGCGATGGCTGGTTGTTCCTATATGGAGAAAACGAAATCGAATGCTATCAGGGTACCAATATTCTTAGCGAGGAAGAAAAGCAGGCATACGTAAACAAGCTGAAGGAACTGAAATCCATCTGCGATGCTCAGGGAAAAGAGCTGTATGTCTACATCGCCCCTAATAAATCATCGGTATATTATAAATACATGCCAACAGTTGATATCGTAAGCTCATGGAGACGTATCCAGCAGCTGTACGAATATGTTAATGAAAATTGTGACACACCGTTTATTTATCCTCTGGGTGAGGAACTGTTTGCCACAGGCAGATATCAGGTTTACTACAAATACGATAGTCACTGGAACCACATTGGAGCGTTGTTTGGAGTTAACGCCCTGTACGACAAAATGGGGGTCGAATACATAGACCCAAGCTATTACATCACTGGAAACATGCCAGCTGAACGAAATGACCTTTATCTTTATATGGGTGTTCCAGAATCGGAAATGACCATTGATGATGTGGAAACCACAGTAGATTACAAACCAGAGATTACCGTCAACGGGCTGGATATTCATGCTAACATAAACAGAACCACATCCGATGGACCGGTGGACAAGAAGCTGTGCTTCTTAGGTGATAGCTACAGAGAAGGCATGATGCCTTATCTTGCAAAGGATTTTACCCATTGTTCCTTCATACACCGTGATTACATGTCCGATGCAAAAGCGGATATCAAAAATGCTGATATCATCGTAATAGAAGCCATTGAAAGATATGATTATCAGGCATTTAGCTGTGCGCAACGTGTGATTAATACATTGACAGAATAGGAGTTATTGTTTTGAAAAAGAAAATAGTAATAACACTTTGGATTTCTCTTGTGATATTGATAATTGCTTTTATTGGCTTAGTTTATACTCAGAATCAGCAGGAGCGAGCTAGGCTTGCCGAAGAAGCTAGAATCGAAGCTGAAAAAGAAGCGCAAGAGCGAGAAAAGGAAAAAGAAGAGGAAGAGGCAGAAGCTTTAAAGTTAGCCGAGGAAGGCAAGGCTGAAGAATACACCTTCAAGGATATGGAGGTTACTTATTTTGCAAAGGACAAAGCTACCGTTAGGGAGAATCCTTACGATGTGGCTGAAATCCTTGGTACGCTTTCTTTAGATCAGCGAGTTTCGATTGTAGGTCAGTGCAATGAAACAGATTACTATAAAATAAAAATAAATGGTGATTACGGCTATGTGTCGCCAAAGGATGTTTCAGAGGAATATATCGATATACCTTTGCCTAGTGCATCAGGTGTACCATCTGCCACAAAGGACATTCTGTTTATAGGTAATTCCATTACATTATATCCAGCCACTGCTGATTGGTGGGGCTCGGGATGGGGCTGCGGAGCAACAGCACCAGAAAAGGATTATGTGCACCAGACAGTAGCAGCAAAGGGATACAATTCCTACGACTATATGTCGCTTCGTTCATGGGAATTTTCAGCTACAAGAAACTACGAGCTTGATGACTTGGACAAATACATTAGTAAATATCAGTATGGAACTATCGTCATCGAATTAGGTGAAAATGTTAAGGGCCACGAGGAGCATTTTAAGGAAGATTTTGCTGATATGATTAGATATATCAAGCAATACAACCCAAATGCACGAATTGTGATACTTGATAATTTTTGGAAATATGATAGCATAATCAAAACGAAAAAAGCGGTTGCATCGGAGATGGGTTGCACCTACGTAAGTCTTTCGGACATTCAGGGTGTATCCTCATATCAGCTTAAGCAGGGTGACCAGTACACTGCAGCGGATGGAACCGTATATACGATAGGTTCGTTCCTTGCGGGACATCCAAATGATGCCGGATTCGAAGCTATCGCACAGCGCTTGATTGCAGCACTGTAAAATCATTAATGCTTTATGTTTAAGAAAGAAGGACTAATAATGAGAGAGTTTAATGTTGAAAAACAGACAAAGCAATTAATTGAATACACTAGAGAGTGGTTCAACAAATTTGGAACAGATTCAAGAGCTATTATAGGAATTTCTGGCGGTAAGGATTCATCTGTTACTGCAGCAGTTCTTAAGGAAGCAATTGGTACTGAGCGTATCAGAGCTATCATCATGCCAAACGGCGAAATGAGCGATTTAGACGATGCTAAGCTTTTAGCTGACCACTTGGGACTCACATACGAAATTATACCTATCACAGACTATTACAATGCAGCCATTTCTACATTTGAAAAGGCTAGCACTTTCGAAGTAACAAAGGACTTAAAGATAAATCTTGCGCCACGTCTTCGTATGTCTACACTTTATGCAGCAGCACAGGGACAGGGCGTAACATCCTTCGTAGTAAATACATGCAACGCATCTGAGGATTACGTAGGCTACTCTACAAAATACGGTGATGCAGCAGGTGACGTATCACTTCTTCAGGACTTCACAGTACATGAGGTTCTTCAGATTGGTGAATATTTAGGTCTTCCAGAAAGCCTTGTACACAAGACACCATCTGATGGTCTATCAGGAATGTCTGACGAAGACAAGCTTGGATTTACATACGCACAGCTTGATGAATATATCTCAGGCAACAAGGAAGGCATCCCAGCAGACATCATCGCATCTATTGAGCGCAAGCACGTGGCAAACCTCCATAAGCTAGAACTTATGCCAGCCTACAAGCGCAGCTAGGTTAGCGGCCAAATACTTCTACATTGAGGTTGAGCTTGCCTTTTTTAGATAGGCCACCTTCGTTTATAAGATTGAATTTGCCGAAGCCGCGGACGGAGACGGTGTCACCGGCAGCAAGAAGCTTGTCGTTGTTTTCTACTATGTGCCCGTTGACAGATACTTTCTTTTCGGTGAAGTAAGGAATGGTGTCCTTGCGGCTTAGGTTGTATACTTTTGCGATAACTGCATCAGCCCTAGGGGAAGCTACCTGTATGGTGACTTCCTTTAGGGCTGCTTTTTTGTATGAATCAGGTAGCTCGCTGAAGCTACATTTTACAGCATTGCGGCCTACAGATACAAAATTTTCCAGAAGATAGTCGGCAGTAGAATCGTCTACGTACATATAGGCATCCATGCCATCTACAAATATGTCTCCGAATTTCTTTCGGTCTATTCCAAGACTCATAAGGCTGCCCAGATAGTCGCGGTGAGTATATTCCTTTGCAAATTTCTTTGCCAGTGGCTCTACCTTGATGCATTTGATAGGAAAATCCACTTCATAGCCGAAATCCGCTTCACTTCCGAAGCGAGCCATCTGGCGTTCGCAGTTCTCATATCCTCCGAATAGCTCATATTTGATAGGTGCAAAGGCCTTATCCCTTGCAGCCTGATACAAGATCTCCTGCTGGCTTAGGCTAAGGAAGTCACTAAAGCAATATATGTTGTTTTGATAAGCTCTGTTCGAAAGCTCGATTAAGCGCTTGTATAAAAGCTGTTCATCATCTGTCATATAGTGTCCCATCCTTTGATAAATCTGTATCAATTATACTTAAAATGCGGTAAAATATCATCGATTAGTTTAGAAAGTAAGGTTTTTAACATGAAAAAGATTAATACTGATGGAATCATTTTTGATATGGATGGCACAATCTGGGATAACACTCCAGTATTTGCGCCTAGCTGGGAGAGAGCCTGTAAGGATATGGGTTATGATGTTAAGTTTGATGAGGATAAGCTAAAGGGGCTCTTCGGCAAGACCATGACAGATATTGCAGATGCCTGCATACCAGATGATAATGCTGAAAGACGCTATGCTACACTTCGTCTTTGCGAAGAGTATGAGATGAAGGATTTGGATGAAAGCACAGTTGATACCTCTTACCAAGGTTTGAAGGAGACTCTCGAAGCACTTAGTAAGCGCACAAAGCTATACATTGTAAGCAATTGCCAGTCGGGCTATATCGAAACCTTCCTTGAGCGAAGCGGCTTAGGGTATCTTTTCACAGATTTTATCTGCTACGGAGATAATGGCCTTGGCAAAGCCGATAACATCAAGGGCTTAGTTGGAAAAAATCAGCTTAAGCATCCAGTCTACATCGGCGACATCCAAGGAGATAAGGATGCCTGCGACAAAGCAGGCGTTGATTTCATCTGGGCAGCCTATGGCTACGGTAAATCAGTGGATGGCTACGTTGCTAAGGTTGATGATATAAGAGAGCTTAATGATGTAATTGAGTAAGCTGGGGATGACAATACGGTAGAATAATTAAAAAATAATATTGTATTTCTAAGAAATTCTATTGGACAGGGGAATCCATATTTTTATATTGAAGATATTCAGGAAGAGAAGTAGGTGAAAAAATGATGATTAAGGATTTAGAAAATATAATTAATGAAGAAAATTTGCTTGGGGCAAATATTTGTAATGCTACCTCATTGAGACCACATCAGGTCGTAATAACTCAAGAGGAAGGCAAATGGAAGGTCTATAATACAGATGAACGAGCTAGTTTGATAGGCATAGTAAGCATTTTTGATTCCGAGGCAGAGGCATGTGAAGATTTTATAAATAAATTGCGTATGCGAAAAAATATGTCGGAATTGGCAAAGGAGATTTGGGGATAGTAGAAGATATTTAGGAAGAAAAGTAAGTAAAAAATGATGATTAAGGATTTAGAAAATATAATTAAAGAAGAAAATTTAAAAGGTGCAAATATTTGTAATGCTACGTCATTGAAGCCTGATGAGGTTGTAATAACACAAGAAGATGGTAAATGGAAGGTCTATAACACAGATGAACGTGCAGTTTTGTATGGCGTAGTATATAGTTTTGATTCCGAGGAAGAGGTTGAATTTATGGACAGACGGAGATTCTCTACGTCTGATTTTTAGATAAAAGGTTCGTTGGACGTAGTTGCATAATTTTACTCAGCAAATCACCGGATAAAAGATGTAAAAGGGGGAATACTATGGGATATAATGTAGAAAAAATATTTGAGGATGCGGGACAGCTCGGTAGAGTAAGTAACAAAAAAGCTTATGAGGCCAATATAGAGATGTTCAAAAGCAATAGATATGAATTGCTTAATAACCTGGTGGATGCTGATGACAGCCAGCTACAATTACAGGCAAATCAGCTATGCGAGGATGTTACAGCAGCCTTCAAAAAGTTTGGAAAGGTTCGTGGTGGGGATTTAATGAACCTTAACTATTTTATGATTTTTTATGTTTTTCCATCTATACTACAGATGGAAGAAAATGAAAAAGCAATTCGTATATGCGATATTTTGAAAGATACATGGAATAGTCATTTCAAAAGTAATATCAGCTATACAGATTATGAAACATTAGCAGAAGGCTTCCAAACTAAATTGTTTGGAATGCCAGTAGGAAAGAACTAAGATGAAGAATATTTTAATGATTGCAACAGGCGGAACTATCGCCTCAAAACAAACAGAAGCAGGGCTAACACCAGGACTTACAGCAGAGGATATCTTATCCTACATACCAGCTGTAGAAAAGGTGTGTCAGGTTCATGCTCTGCAGCTGATGAACATTGATAGCACTAATATGACACCTGAACTTTGGGTGCGTATTGCTAAATGCATTAGGGACAATTACGACGATTATGATGGATTTGTAGTGTGCCATGGTACAGACACGCTGGCATATACTGCAGCAGCTCTTAGCTACATGATTCAGAATTCAAAAAAGCCAATCGTTGTAACCGGCTCGCAAAAGCCTATCAGCAGGGATGTTACAGATGCCAAAACAAATCTTTTGGATTCCTTCATCTATGCAGCTGATGATAATTCTCAGAATGTCAGTATAGTGTTTGATGGAAAGGTAATCTGTGGAACTCGCGCTAAAAAGGAGAGGGCAAAGAGCTACAATGCATTTTCAAGCATCAATTTCCCATATCTTGCAGTAATACAGGATGGGGTGTTGCTTAGATATATCCCTGAGACAAAGATAACAGGTGATGTGAAATTCTATTTCGACATGTCGGATAAGGTTACGTTGCTAAAGCTTTATCCAGGTATGAATCCATGTATCCTTAGCTTCCTTTTTAAGCAGTACGATATTATCGTAATCGAAAGCTTTGGTGTAGGCGGAATGCCAGAAACATTGATGGAAGCATTCTACAAGGAGATGGATAAGTGGGCAGGCCAGGATAAGCTGGCTGTTATGACTACTCAGGTTGCCAATGAGGGCAGCAACATGACAGTCTACGAGGTAGGCCGTCAGATTAAGCATGATTTCCATATGATAGAGGCTTACGACATGACATTGGAGGCTACTATCACAAAACTTATGTGGATAGAAGGGATGGGCTACACAGGTGAGCAGTTAAGGAACACCTTCTACACAGAAATAAATAGAGACATGCTTTACAGAAAAAGCAAATAGATAGGAACGAATATGAAGACAGAAGCATTATTTGACAGGGATGCCTATGCCAAGGAGTTTGTGGGTAAGGTTATTTCCTGCGATGAAATTACAAAAGACGGAAAACCTGCCTACAAGGTGGTGTTAAATCAAACATTGTTTTTTCCTGAACAAGGTGGCCAAAGCAGCGACATAGGGACTCTTGATAATGCCAGGGTTATAGATGTACAGATAGCAGATGGCGTGATTTACCATTTTTGTACATCGGGATTTCTTATAGGCGAAGAGGTCAAAGGCATAATTGATTGGCAACACAGGTTCAACAATATGCAGCAGCATACAGGGGAGCATATCTTTACAGGAATTGCTCACAATACATATGGTGCTGAAAACGTCGGCTTCCACCTAAGTGATAATACAGTTACACTGGATCTTAATATAGAGCTTACCGATGAACAGGTTGCTCACATCGAAACGACTGCCAACGAAATTATCGCAAAGGACGTGGCAGTGAAGGCATATTATCCTAATCAGGATTTGTTAGGAGCTATCAATTATCGCAGCAAAAAGGAAATAGAAGGGGCTGTTAGATTAGTAGAAATCGAAGGCGTAGACCTTTGTGCATGCTGTGCCCCGCATGTAAAATCGACAGGTCAGGTTGGATTGCTTAAGGTGGTATCCTACGGGAAATATAAGGGTGGCACCAGAGTGTATATTTTATGCGGTATGAGAGCTCTTCAAGATTACAGACGACGCATGGATATTCTTGCAAAATCATATCAGCAGCTCAACTGTCCAGAGGATGAGCTACCGGAAAAGATAGCAGGATTATTGGATGATAACAAGCAGTTGAATTATCGTATAAACGAAATAAAGGCCGGCCTGCTTAGAGATAAAATTGATAGCATCATCCCAGATATTAAGGATGTGACAATCTTTATGGAGAATCTTGATGCTAAAACCATGCGAGATGGAGTTAATATATTGGTAGAAAGACATGACGGTTTATGCGCTATTTTCTCAGGTGATGATGAAGAAGGCTACAATTTTGTGATAGGTAGCAAAACCAGAGATTGCGGGGCTATAGCTACAGGATTAAGAGAACTACTTGGTGCCAAAGGCGGAGGCAGCAAGCAGATGGCGCAGGGCAATGTAATGGCTACAAGAACGCAGATTGAAGGGGTTCTATAAACTGTGTTATACTACCAATAGTTAAAAAATGAAAAGGGATAGAATGATGGGAGAATTTTTAGATTTAATTGATGACGTGCATTATGGTATGCGCAAGTTATTCAAAAACAAAAAAGGATTCAAAGGTATTACCCTTAGTCCTACTATGAAAAGATGGGGTATTGAACTTGGTGTTGCACTTATAGTTGGTATCGTAGCAGGTTGCATTACTTTTGGTCTTCTTAACAAGGAAGATAAAAGCCTTAAAGTGAGTGAAGAAAAGGCTGTTGCCATTGAAGATACTAAAACACCTGCGGCAAATGATAATACTGATGAGGCAACTGAGCCTGAGGAGGATTTCTCAGATGTTGTTATAACAGTAGTTGATCCAAGTTCTTATGCACCAGCAGTTGCAGATTGGTCCGCAGACCAAATCAACGCTGCAGTCAGTGAACGAAAGGGATATCTTGAAGGTAACAAATATTGGCCAGCGGTTTCTTCTTACTGGGAAACAACAAGAAGTGTCACAGATATTAGTTGCTATTGCCAGTATTTGTTTAATACTGACAAAACAGTTTATCAGGCTAGCGATTTCAGTGGACTTGCACCTGAGGTTATTCACATGGCTAAAAATGAAATCTATGCTAGACACGGTTACGCCTTCAAGGATACCGAAATATACAATTATTTCATGGGACAGATTTGGTACACACCAAGTATCCTCCCAAAGGATTTCACTGAGGATACATTCTCAGAAACAGAAGTAAAGAATTTGGATTTACTTAATTCGTTAGATCCAATGTAAGAAAGAGGTTATATATGGAAAAATTCAGTTACACACCAAAGGGAGTCTGCGCCAGAAAGATTGATTTTGAAATCGAAGATGGCAAGCTTCACAATGTAAAATTTACTGGTGGCTGTGATGGCAATACAAAAGCTATCAGCAAGCTCTTAGAGGGTGCTGATGCAGCTCATACAGTAGAAATACTTAAAGGAAATATCTGTGGTTTCAAAGGCACCAGCTGTGCAGATCAGCTCGCTCTTGGAATTGAAGAAGCTATGAATAAATAGGATTGAAAAAGGGCTCCGTATGGGAGCCCTTTTTTACAGTGAGCTTCTATTTAAAGAAGATGTAATTTTCACAAATTGATGGTATAATGCATAAAATGTTTAAAGTAATATATTGAAAGGAATTTAGATTTGGGAATTCAAGAAGTAGTAGAACAATCATGGGATGAAATTGTTGCTATTCATAATGCGCCTATTTTAGCCGAGATAGATAGTTTATCTTCACAGATTAGGCAGACAAAGGAACTGTATGATTCTTTGCTTGAGTTTAAGAGCAGAGTGACTTCATATCAAGGAGATTTTTATGATCAATCTACAGAAAAGAAGGCTGTGATAGCGGATATGGAGACAACCATAAAGAATAATGACGCCAAGAATATGTATCTAATAGGTATTACAGATACATTTGTAAATATGGTAGATAATCGAATCTCAACTAGCGTATTTGCTTGGTTTTACAATATGATAAACACAAAGCTTAAATCTTATGCAGATAGTATTTCAAATATGGAAGGTCTATGTGCGATGAAGCGTGCTAGTCTGTGGTAATAGAATAGGTAGGTGTAACGTGAGAGAAGATTTATATATAGATGAAGAAGAATTGGTTAAAGCTGCAAATCAAATATTTGGTATGGCCAATTATTATGTAGCAACTTTAGAGAAATATATAAGTATTTTAACAGATGTTAAAGACGAAAGTATTAATGATGAGTTGGTCTGCGGGGAAATTGGTGACATTATTTCTCAGGCTCGTAAGCATGAAATTGAATTACAGAATCTTGGAGAAAAGTTTAGAAACACTGTTGTATCAGAAATAGATGCTGTTGAGGGAAAGAGTACATTTTCTTTTCCAACAGAACCAGACTTATCATCCATTTTTTCTATGTAGGAGTTAATATGGCAAACAAGGGTAAAACAGGTTCAGCAGGGACTGAATTAAAGGTAAATATAGATAAATTAAAATTAAATATCGAGGATATGAATGGATTATGCGTATCTATGGTGAATTACACGCCCGAATTAAACATAACAAATTCAAAAGGTGCTTCTGTTGATAGTATGATTACTATATATGAACAGTTTTTAAGAATGCAGGAGGAACTTTCGGCACTGTATCTGAATACAGCGTATGCATTGCAGATGACTAGTGATACGTTTAATAAAGTTGATAATGCACTAAGCAATTGTTTTAAGGAGCTTGATGTGTAGGGAAGACAAATGGAGAAATGTATGAAGAATATAAATAAGAAAATAATTATTTTAATGATGATATGTTTGTGCATGCTATGCACAGCATGTGATAGTAGTTTAGGAGAAGAAATTTTGGAAGAACAGGAAATACTTATGGCAGAAAGAATGGTGAATACAACAACAGAATTAAATGATCGCCAAAAAAAAATAATGGAAAAGGAAGGTTTGCCACAAGACTACGATAAGCTGACAGATAGACAGAAAGAGGCAGCAATCAAGGCTGATATGTTGCTTACTTATTTAGAGGATAAATACAATAAGGAATTTGCATATATTTCTTATATGGAGACATATGAAGGAAGTCTTGCAGCTAGAGCATTAGATGATGGACGATGCAGACATATATTGGCCAGTTTAGAATGGAATGGAAAAGAATATACCTATAAAGATACATATAGCAGGGATGTATTAGCAGCAGATGATTACGAGAATCTCTTTGATGAGTTTATGATGGAAAACTACCCAGAGATTGATTATTTCTTAGATGTAGGTGTATGTGATATGGATGAGGGAGAGAAAATAACTACTGATAATGCTTGTGTTGCATTAACAATGGTGATTGATGATTGTTATGAAGATAAAAATGATTACAAGGATTTTTTAACCACTGCAACGAAGTGGATGGAAAATAGTAAATATAATAATAGGATTTTCTGTGTAGTTATGGAACATGAGGATTTTGAAACGGCAAATTATTTCAATTACCTAAGATATTTACATGAAGACAAATATAAATATGTTTTTAATTCACGTATAACAGCAGATGGAGAATTTACATTTAAGGAGAGACAATAATGGCTTATACAGATGAAGAGCTGATGTTATTGGAGCAGCTAACATATTTAAATGACGACGTGTATAAAGCAGCAGGGTTAAATGATTTTTTAAAAGTAACTGATATAAAGGCAGCAAATGATATTGAGGCATTATTAGAAGCGTTTAATTCAACTGCTATTCAAGAGCTTAAAGAAAAAGGCTCACAACAGATTTTAAATGACAACAACAAGAAAACACACATATCAGGGGCAGAATGGGCTCAAATAATAGAATCAATTCAAAAAAATGATAAATTAAAAAATCTAGAATTAAGTCATATTACGACTGTAGATAGTAGTGATGGGGATGGTTACAACATAGATACCATGTGCTTTAATGAACCTGGAAATAAGGATGATGCAATTGTATGCTTCAGAGGTACATTAAATGGTAAAGAATGGAATGATAATGGTGAGTATATTTGCGCTGCACGTACAGATTGTAATCAAGCAGCATTGGTATATATCAATGGGTTACCATATAGCAATATAACAGTTGTAGGGCATTCAAAAGGTGCAAATAAAGCTGCCTATGTATATTTTGAATCTGACAAGGTAAATTATTGCGTTTCAATGGATATGCCAGGTTTTCCACCTGAATATTTTCATGAGATGGCATCTGTAATTGCTGCAAAAAAGGATGGCTTTCATCCATATGCTCTAGAGAGTGATTACGTAAATATTTTAGTACTGCCTGTGCCTGATGTTGAAACAATATATCTGAAGGGGTATGGTGTTGATGGCTTCGCGGAAAATCATTGCCCAAATTGTTTTTTCTATTATGATGAGGCAGACTCTCCGCACACAACCATCTCAAAAATTGGGCAAAATAATGCAATGAAAGCTTTGCATTATTTTACAGCATTTGTAGCTTTGGAAATGCCATACGCCCAAAGGATAGAAGTTGGAAACTATTTAGGAGATGTATTGGAAATGTTGCTTGGTGGCGGAGAGTATTCTTTCAAAGATAAAGTCGATATTCTTCTGTCAGACGTAGATTCTCTAGCAACAATCGCTGCATATTTTAAGAAATATTGCGCTATTTATGATAAGGATGAGATAGGTTTATTAAAAACATTTTTTGGTGATAGTATAGTGTCTGATTGTCTTAAGCTTGAAAAATTTAACTTACCGTTGATTTCAAAATTAGGGATTCTAAAAACAGATTTTATATTTCTTTTCTTACTTGTATATGGAGTAGATGGCAAGATTAGTAATGACAAGAAGCTTAAAGAAAAAATAGAGCGTCTCGTATCAATGTTAATATTAAATAATTTATCAGACAAGATTAAAGAAAAATATACTGCATTAGATACTCTTCAGAAGCCGTTATCCCTAGACTATAAAAGTTATGGTGGGAAAAAATACGATTATACTCAAGAAACATATAGCAGCATTAAATCTAATATTAGAAGTTTTAATGATATAGAATATTCTAGACCGTCTTCAGTATGGAATGACTATGCAGATTTTGAATGGTATGAATCTATATGCGCAGACTCTATAAAGGAAGCTCTTACTAGTTTTATAGACAAGGTACCGGTGTTAAATGAAAACTGTGGATTGGAGTTTGATAATACGTTTCATAATGAATGGGAAGTTGATGAACAGTATATGAATATATATTCATCTCAAATGAGAAAGTTGGATTCATGTATTCAAAAATTTGTTGTGCTGAAAGAACGAATGGAATTCAACACAGGATTAAGTTTTTAAAAAAGTAATAATGGTAATATCATGCAAAAGGGCCTTGGCATTTACGCCAAGACCCTTTGTTTTTATCTATATCATTTACTTTTTACAAATAACCATTTGCCTTTAACAATAAGTGTTACAAGTATTAAATAGATATAATAAGCAACAAATCCAAATGCAAATATTGCACCAGCCCAAGTAAATAGCTTAACAGTAAATCCTGAGAAATCGTTATAAAGGAGTGTTATCCAATCCTGTGTCTCCCAGATACTGTATGAAAAACCATTATCATGAAGTAAGTAAATCATAAAAGTTGGGGCTGCAATCCAGTTAATAAGCTTTATAGAAGGCATAGGAAGTCTTCTGAATAGCTCGAAGATGCAAACGCCAAGGATGATTACTACAATGCTGTAGTTTTCGTATTTAGGCATATACTGGACGAATTCAACAGGTTCTATTGTTGTGTCTGTAAGGCTATAGTAATAAGCCTGAATCTTTCCGTTTGTAGTGTTGTAATAAGATAATCCAATCAAAACATTTGTAAGAATGATAATTAGAAACAACACATAAGCTCTAATTTTCTCAAATGGATTAAATCTTCTAATGTATCCACCAAGTGAAAATAAGAATATACCAACAACAACAGTACGAAGACCTCCAGCTAAATCATCTAAAAGTGAGCCTGACCAGCCAAGCTGTGAAATGGTGAGTATGGCAAGCATGAAGCCTAAGTATTTCTTGCTATCAAGGGAAGCTAAGAATTTGTTAAGTCCTAGATAAGCAATAAAAATAATTATGAAATAGTAGCCAACAAACCATGACATTTTGTTAAAGTACTGAATACGGATGTAGCTAAAAAGTGTGTTTTCATGCAATAAATATCTTCCGCTGCTAATAAAGTGCGCAGAAGCAATTACAAGAACGATTGCAGCAAATAGCAGCTGCATCAAAAGCTTCTTAGAAGTCTTAAAAATATCTATTTCCTTCTCAGCTAAAAAGTATCCAGAAATCATAATGAATAATGAATTTCCAACAAGGCCAAATGGCATCATCAGGGCCACACCTAAAAGCTGTCTGAAAAACAAAGGTTGATTGAACCAGCCGTTTTGCAATCTTTCGATGGAATCAGCATTTACCAACTGCACATTAACACAGTGAATAATGATGTGATATGAAATAATCATGAGCATTGCAAGTATTCGCAGTAATTCAAAATTAGATGCTCGTGAATTGTTTTTGTTCATTAAAAATACCTCTTACTATCTTTATATTTTCTACAACCCTTTATTATACAGTTTTGATCCGTAAAGTCCAATAAAAACATAAATAGGTTGCTGCCTTAACTACTGTCTTGTCAGTAGACTATTCATATGATATACTAGCTGACAATTAATGTGTTACGTAAAAGGAGAAATGTTATGACACTGGTAGAAGAAATAGAGCAGTTGAAGAAGGAAAGGAATGCGATGGTGCTTGCACATTATTATGTTAATGATGAAGTACAGGCCATTGCAGACTATGTGGGTGATAGCTACTATCTGGCGAAGGTAGCTGTTGATTTAAAGGAAAGCACTATAGTTTTTGCAGGGGTTAATTTTATGGGAGAATCAGCCAAAATTTTGAACCCTGACAAAACAGTATTGCTTCCTGATGCTAAGGCAGATTGTCCTATGGCACACATGGCAGAAGTGGAGCGTATTGAACAGGTTCGCAAGGAATATGATGATGTTGCAGTTGTTTGCTATATCAATTCCACAGCTGAACTTAAGATGCATTCAGACGTCTGCGTAACATCGGCAAATGCCATGAAGATTGTGAAGGCACTACCTAATAAGAATATCTTTTTCATCCCAGATGAAAATCTTGGAAGATATATTGCAAGCAAGCTTCCTGAAAAGAACTTTATATTTAATGATGGTTACTGCCATGTGCATAAGGCTGTTACAGCAGACATGATTAAAAGGGCAAAGGAATCTCACCCTGAAGCTGAGGTTCTTATTCACCCAGAGTGTACATTAGATGTACTTGAGCTTGCAGATTATATTGGAAGCACATCAGGAATCATCGATTATGCTACCAAATCAGATAAGAAGGAATTCATTATTTCTACAGAGCTTGGTGTGCTTTATCAGCTTAAGAAGAATAATCCTGATAAGCAGTTTTTTGCAGCAGGCTCAGTTCAGATTTGCCCTAACATGAAAAAGGTAACATTAGAAAAGGTGAGAGATTGCCTGAGAGATAACACAGGTGTAGTTGAAGTTAGTGATGAAAAGCGAGAGAAGTCGCTGGTACCACTTAAAAGAATGTTGGAGTTGGCAAAATAATGGAAAAATATGATGTAGTAATAGTAGGAACTGGTGCGGCAGGTTTATTCTGCGCCCTCAGCCTACCACAGGACAAAAAAATACTTTGTATATCAAAGGATGCTCTTGATGGCAGCGATAGCTTTTTAGCCCAGGGCGGTATCTGTATGCTTAGAGACGATGATGATTACGATTCTTATTTTGAAGATACAATGCGAGCAGGCCATTACGAGAACCGTAAGGAATCAGTTGAAATCATGATAAGAAGCTCTCAGGCCATCATCGCAGATTTGGAAGGCTATGGAGTAGAATTTGAAAAGAGGAATGGGGAATTCGTATTTACGAAGGAAGGTGCACATTCTAATAATAGAATATTATTCCATGCAGATGTGACAGGAAGAGAGATAACAAGTAAGCTTTTAGCTAGAGCAATGGAGCGCGAAAACATAACGCTGAAGGCTCACACTACTATGGTAGATTGGGTATGTCATGATAATACCTGCTACGGAATAGTAGTGGCAGATATGGATGGAAAAACTGAAGCAATCGAGGCTGATGTTACTGTTCTTGCCTGCGGAGGACTTGGAGGAGTTTACCCACATTCCACAAACTTCCGTCATATATCCGGAGATGCATTAGCACTTGCCATGTATCATAATGTAAAGCTTGAAAATTGTGATTATGTACAGATTCATCCAACCACACTTTTCACCAGACAAAACGGTAGAAGCTTCCTTATTTCTGAATCAGTGCGAGGCGAAGGTGCAGTGCTTAGGGACAAAAACGGGGAGCGTTTTACAGATGAGCTACAGCCTAGAGATGTGGTAAGTAATGCCATCCTTGCAAAGATGAAGGAACAGGGCACTGAGCATGTATGGTTAGATTTTTCTCCTATTCCAAAGGAAGAAATCTTAAATCACTTCCCTAATATATATCAACACTGTGTAGAGGCAGGCTACGACCCTCTTGAAACATGGGTACCAGTAGTTCCGGCACAGCATTATTTCATGGGCGGTATATATGTTGATAAGGATAGTAGAACAACTATGGACCAGCTGTATGCAGTAGGTGAAACCAGCTGCAATGGTG
>JAEEGI010005346.1_pt1 | contig 29581 bp, 22 predicted proteins | sample 8958751 | NCBI WGS metagenome assembly JAEEGI01 (sample SAMN16246545, study PRJNA631951) | gut metagenome | biome: gut microbiome; feature: rumen; material: KS-attached | host: Bos | place: Iran: Karaj | collected 2018-10 | reverse complement strand
GGGGGCACCTGACGTTTGGTCGTGGCAGTACTGGAAGGAGTGTTTGCCAGCGCTGCCTGCCACTTTCGTGCTGGCACTGGTCCCTACCGTCATCGTGATTGCCATTGTCGAGGTCTTCCGCTTTACACCAAGGTCGAACAAAAATTTTTGCCCAAAATAATCGTTTGTTTGTCAAAAAACGATTACCTTTGCCTACAATCTTTAAAAAAACACACTAACTACATGAAAAAGATGCTGATTTTCAAGACGATTTTGTGGCTGGGCGTGGCTTGCCTGGCACTGATTGCGGTGTGCGACATCGCAGTGCGTGCGACTGCGCATGGCCGGACGTATGACAACGTGGAGGATATCCCGCACAATCGCGTGGGGCTGTTGCTGGGCACGAGTTCCATTACGCCACGAGGGACACACAATTTCTACTACACTTTCCGCATCAATGCCGCTGCCGAACTGTTCCATGCGGGCAAGGTGGATTATATCCTAGTGAGCGGTGACAACCACTCTAAACTATATGACGAGCCGACGATGATGCGCGACTCGCTGGTGCTGCATGGCGTGCCAGCCGACCGCATTGTGCTGGACTATGCAGGATTCCGCACGCTCGACTCGGTTGTACGCGCGAAAGAGGTGTTCGGGCAGAACAGTTTCACCATCATCTCGCAGGAGTTCCACAACGCGCGGGCGCTGGTACAGGCACGACACTACAACATCGATGCCATCGCCTACAACGCGCGCGACGTGGCCCACCGCGGTCCCTGGCTCAAGGTGCAGTGTCGTGAGCGCCTGGCCCGTGTCAAGCTCTATCTTGACCTGTTCACGGGCAAGCAACCCAAGTTCTTGGGCGAGAAAATCAAAATCTGAGATTTTAGACCGCGCTTTGCGTAGTAGACCGCCCTTCGGGCTGGTGGTGTGATTCCTACCAGCGCGAAGCGCGGTCTACTAGCCCGAAGGGCGGCCTACCAGCTTAGCGGTCTACCAGCCCGAAGGGTGGTCTGTTTTTAATATCCGAAGATGTCCTCGAGGGTGAGGCGATGGATGGGGCCAATCTTCTCGAGAGCCTTCATGTCAAGCTCCTTCTCGTCACCAAGGATGAGGTAACGGTAGGGCTTGCGTGCCATATTGGCCTGCTCAAAGTTGACCACGTCTTTCAAAGTGAGGCTGGGCAGCATCTTGTAGACTAGCGAGTTGACGTCATAGTCCACCCCTTTTTCCTTGGCATAGATATAGCTCCACAGCACATTGCCGCGCACGGTGCGCTGACTGGCCAACTTCTTGGTCAAGGCATCTTTGGCGAGCTGGAAGGCTGCCTCGCTCTGCGGAATCTCGCCCACAATCTTGTTGAACTCGGCCACGCAGTCCATCATCTTGTCATTCTGGGTGATGATGTAGGTGATTGCCGTCTCGGGATGAGTCTTCTTACCTGGCTGGCGGTAGTAGGCAGCTGCCGAATAGGCCAAGCCACGTGCCTCGCGCAGTTCCTGGAAAACGATGCCGTTCATGCCACCGCCAAAGTATTCGTTGAACAGATTGATGATGGCTGCATGCTCGGGCGCCCACTGGCGGTTCTCATTGTGGTATTGCAGCATGTAGATGTTCTTAGCTTCGTAGGGCGCTAGCAAGATCTCGGTCTGCGGGGTTACCTCTTCCATATATTCTTTACCCTGGGGAACGGCAGCCAACTTCTTGGCAGTACGGTGGTTGCGGTCGATGGTAGCAGTGAACTCCTTTTGGCTCAACGGACCATAATACATCACGGTGTGCTGCATACCTAACAGACCCTTGATCAACTCAACCAGTTCGGCAGGCTTGGTGTTGCGCAGTTGCTCTGCACTCATGATGTCGGTGTAGGAGTTGCGCGCACCATAGGTGCCATACTCAGTCAAGCGGTTGAAGCACTCATTCTGATTGGTCTTGGCGTCGTTGCGGGCCTTAATGATGACCTCTACCATGTTGCGATAGGCTTCCTCATCGACCTGTGCGTTCTGCACCAGGTCTTCGAGCAACGCCAGTGCCTCGGGCATGTTTTCGTTCAAGCCCGACAGAGTAATGTAGGTATCGTCATCACTCACGCTGAACCCGATGTTGCAAGCCAACTTGTACATGCGTTGCTTGAACTGAGTGGGGCTCAATTTCTTGGTGCCCAGGTAGTCCATATAGTCAGCGGCAATTTCATAGCGCTTATCGGCGGTCTTGCCAAAGTCATACTTGAACGTGAGCGAGAACAGGTCGTCCAGCGTGTTCTGTTTGTATAGCAGCGGCAGGCCCTTGCCCGTCTTGGCGACGGTCATCTCGGTCTTGTAGTCGACAAACTGCGGCTGGATGGGCTGCACGGTCTCGCCCAGGATGCCCTTGACAAAGTCGCTCTGCATGTCGCGGTTGGTGGGGATGGGCGTGATGGCGGGTTTGTCAATCTTCTTGGCCGTAGTATCCTCGCCCATGCGCTTGTAGACGCACACAAAGTTGTCGTTGAGATGGCGACGAGCAAAGTCAACAATCTGCTGCTTGGTCATGCGCGACATGCGGTCGAGCTTGCCCACTTCCTGTGCCCAGTCAACATGGTTGATAAAAGCGTTGACCTGTTGGCGGGTACGAGCGCCGTTTTTGTCAAGGCCACGCAGGTATTGCAGTTTGAGGTTGTTGACCACACTCACCAGCAGGTCATCATCAAAGTCGCCCTGGCGCAGTTTGTGGATTTCACCCAACAGGAGTTCACGCACTTGCTCCAATGTCTGTCCCTCAACGGGATAGCCCATTGCCATGAGCATCGAGTAGTCGGTCATGGCATCGGCATAGACACCGCTCTGCATCACCTTGTGCGGCTGGTTCAAGTTCAAGTCCATCAGTCCAGCGGTGCCGTTACTGAGCATGTCGGCGATCACCTCGATGGTGTCGTTCTGCAGCGAAGCGCCGCCTTCAAATCGCCATCCCAGGGCCATAAACTCAGCTTCTTGTCCCACGACAGTGGTGTCGACGGGCGCGGTAATCGGAGCCAAGGGAGCGAACTCGGGACGCGTCAGGTTCGAGTTGGGTTTCCAGCTACCAAAGTGCTTCTCCAGGATGGTGATAACCTCGTCACTGTTGAAGTCACCTGCCATACAGATGGCCACGTTGTTGGGGCAGTAATAGTTGTTGAAGTAGTTCTTGATGTTGGTAATCGAGGGATTCTTCAGATGCTCCTGCGTGCCGATGGTCGTCTGTGTGCCATAGGGGTGGGTGGGGAACATCTTGGCATTCATTGCATCGAAAAACTTCCACTGGTCCTTGGCGATGCCAATGTTGTACTCCTCATAGACAGCCTCTAGCTCGGTATGGAAGCCGCGAATGACCATATTCTGGAAACGGTCGGCCTGGATGCGTGCCCAGCGGTCAACCTCATTGGCGGGAATGTCCTCGGTGTAGCAAGTCACGTCGGTGCTAGTATAAGCGTTGGTGCCAATGCCGCCGATGCCTGACATGAGTTTGTCATACTCGTTGGGAATATTATACTGCGCAGCAACCTGCGACACACTGTCAATCTCGTGGTAGAGCTGGCGGCGACGCTCGGGGTCGGTGACCTTGCGGTACTCCTCATAGCGGCGCTCGATGTCGGCCAGCAGGGGCACCTCGGCCTCGTAGTTGCTTGTGCCGAACTGCTTGGTGCCCTTGAACATCAGGTGCTCAAGATAGTGTGCCAGACCCGTCGTCTCGGCAGGATCGTTACGCGAGCCGGTGCGCACGGCAATGTGCGCACTAATGCGTGGGCTCTGGTGGTTCTCACTCAAGAACACCTTCAGTCCATTGCTCAGGGTGTAGCATTTGGTTGCGGTGGGATCACCAGGATAGGTGACGCCCGCGGTGGTGCGTGCGGCCATGCCCATGCATACCAGGGCAGCCAGCACCATCATCAATACTCTTGCTTTCATTTATTGGATAGTTAATTAGTTAAAATGGTCAACAATAAATTAAGTTAGCTTTAGTTGCATCCTTCGCAACCGCAGTCGCAACCATGTTCATGGTCATGTCCGCAGCTATCGCAGCCGCAACCACAGCCATGAGGCGCGGGGTTGAGTTCCTCAGGCGTAGCATCGCGCACAGCCATCACCTCGCCCACATAATGCACGCGCTCACCAGCCAACTGGTGGTTGAAGTCCATCACCACCACCTGGTCGTCCATGCGCTCGACTGTGCCGCTGATGCGGTATCCATCCTGTGTCTGCATGGGCAACACGGCGCCCACAAACACGCGCTCACTGTCAAACTCCCCGTCGATGACAAATGTTGAGCGGGGGATTTCCATAATCATATTGGGGTCCTTGGGGCCAAATGCCTCGTCGGGCTCGAGCGAGAAGTCAAACTTGTCGCCCACTGTCAGCCCCTCTATGTTCTTCATGAAGCCCTCAAGCATACCCGGATCCATACCGAATACGAAGGTGTCGGGTTGCTCGGCGGTGAACTTGAAGACCGAGGTGTCGCCCTGGTCGTCGTTGATAAAAATCTCGTAGGCCAGTTGCACAAACTTGCCAGTCTTAATCTTTTCCATTAGCCTGTTTTGTTGTAGATGAATAATTTGGGTGCAAAGGTACAATATTTTTTCGTATCTTTGTGGTCTTAAACCGAAAAACGACTGCGAAATGGGATACAACCGACATCATGAAGGGGGACTGGGTAAGAGCTGGGGCGGCTTGTTGTTGCTGGCGGGCCTCGCGCTGCTGGCGTGGAACGAGTACCACCATGTGAACATGCAACTACTGTTTCATGAGGCTACCCAGAGTCTGGTCATCCTGACCGACACCACGCGCATTGACCCTGCCAATGAGGGAAAATTGCTGTACTTCGACGGCTGGGCAACGGTGGGCGAAGAGCCACACGACTCACTCTATGGCGTGGGCGGCCACTACCTGTCGGTGCAGCGCCATGTGCAGTACTACCAGTGGGAGGAGCAGCAAGAAAGCCGCAATTACACCAATGGGGGCCACAACCGCCGCGAATACTACTACACCTACTACAAAGGTTGGGTAAATGACACGATTGACTCTGAGAACTTTCACGACAACGGCAGCTATAACCACAAGAATTTTACGCTCGTGCCTGTATACAACAACACGACCTATTCTAATGGCGCGCAGATAATCGGCTACGAACTTGACCACGAACTGATTGACAGTGCCCGCACATTGCCGCTTGGGGCGGCAATGCTCGACCCGCACAGCGACGCCATGCGAGCCGCCCTCCACAGTACGACCGACTACGGCAAGATTCCCCATCAGCTGGTAGGCGACACCATCTACTACGGCGCGGATCCCGCTCACCCCGCAATTGGCGATGTGCGGGTAACGTTCTGCCTTACACCCGAGTGCCACGCCTGGGTAATGGCTCAAGCAGATGGCCATCGAATACGGCCCTTCCGTTCGAGCAAGGACTATTGGGTGACGTTCTGCCGCTTTAGCAACCACCCGCTGGATCCCGAGGACGAACTCATCGAGGAGGCAAGGGCGCAGAAGTGGCTGTTGTGGCTCTTGCGAGCGATCGGTTGGATCATGGTAGTGAGGGGCATCCGGCACTTCTTCGACTGGTTCAAGCGCTTGCTCGATCCCATTCCTGTACTGGGTTCCATTTTCGGCGTGGGCATCAATGCCATCTCGTGGGTGGTGGGCACGATTTTGTCTGTTCTCGTCATCGGCGGCACATACGTCATACTTCGTCCTTGGTTGGGATTCACAATCCTTGGAGTTACGCTTGGTAGTATCTTGATTGCCAATATTTTGCACCGACGCATGCATCGTCCTGTTCCCCCGCCCCTGCCCCCTTGTTAATCGCTAATGTGAATGAGTCTAAGACCGCGAGTTTCGCGAAACAGATCATTCTTCATTGCCAAAGGCTCTCAAGTCTCAATGAAAAAGTCGTAACTTTGCTTTCGGCGAAAGCGGGCTGCATTTCGGAAAAAAATGTGCATTGTGCATTGTGCATTGTGCATTGTTTACTACCTTTGCAGTCGAAAACAACCAATAGACGTGATGACCGAGAAATTTGAAATGGTGGCGAAGACCTTCCAAGGGCTGGAGGGCGTACTTGCCGACGAGTTGCGCTCGCTGGGCGCCGAGAATGTAACCGAGGGAGTGAGAATGGTGTCGTTTGAGGGCGACAAGGAGTTGATGTACCGCGCCAACTTCTGCCTACGCACCGCTTTGCGGGTGTTGAAACCTTTCTATAAGTTCCGCTCGAGCGATGCCGACGACCTTTACGAGCAGGTCAAGCGATTTGACTGGAGCACAGTGATGCGAGTAGACCAGACCTTCGCCATTGACTCTACCACCAACGGCGAGGAGTTCCGCCACTCACGCTTCGTGACCTACCGAGTGAAAGACGCCATTGCAGACTACTTCATTGACCGTGTGGGCCGCCGGCCGAGCATCCGCGTGACCAATCCCGATATCCGCCTCGACGTACATATCAACGGCGACGAAGTGACACTGTCGCTCGACTCCAGCGGTGAACCGCTGTATAAGCGTGGCTGGCGCGAAGCACAGACCGACGCGCCCATCAACGAGGTGCTCGCCGCCGGCATCATCCGCTTGAGCGGCTGGGACGGTCAGTGCGACCTGGTGGACCCGATGTGCGGTTCCGGCACGTTCTTGGTCGAGGCCGCACTCATCGCTTGTAACATCAATCCGGGAGTGTTCCGTCAGGAATATGCCTTCCAACGCTGGGAGGACTATGATGCCGACCTCTTTGAAGAAATCTATAACGACGACAGCCAGGAACGTGAGTTCGAGCATAAGATCTACGGTTGGGACATCGATGCCAAGGCAATTGCCATCAGCCGCGCCAACGTCAAGGCAGCAGGTGTGTCACGCTATGTTGAACTTGAGCGCCGTGACTTTGCCGACATCGAGGAGGTCCCCGCTGGTGGCTATCTCATTACCAACCCCCCCTATGACCAGCGCCTGCGTCTGGAGGATGCCGAGGCGTTCTATGGCATGATTGGCCGCAAACTCAAGTTTGTGTTCCGTGGCTACCATGCCTGGATTATCGCCTACGATAACGACCAGTTTGACCGCATCGGCCTGCGCCCGTCGGTACATTATCCGTTACTCAATGGTGCACTTGACTGCGAGTTGCGCGAATATGTCATCTTCGATGGCACCTTTAACGATATGCGTGCCCGTGGTGAGAACATCCGCAACGAAGGGTTCCGCGCAAGCGAGGACAAGCGCCACCTGGTGAGACGCGAATTCAAAGAAACCTTTGCTGACGAGGAGGGCGGAGAACATCGCCCACGCCAAATGCGACGTGACGAGCGCCGTCAGCACCGCGAAGACCGTCGCGATGAGCGTCGCCCACGCCGAGATGGAGACCGGCCGCATGACCGCCGTGATGATCGTCCACGTCGCGATGGCGACCGCCCGCGTCGTGATGACCGCTCGCGCCGTGATGGTGACCGCCCGCGCCGTGATGACCGCCCGCGCAGTGATGACCGCCCGCGCCGTGATGATGGCGGTCGCCGTTCGCCAGGCTTCACGCCAGGTCAAGGTCCCACACTGGGTGCCGACAAAGAGGTAACCATCATTCACGGTCGCCGCAAGAGTTGGAAACGCCAAAATCTTCCTGAGGACGAGAAATAAATAAGCCTGTCTACTTAAAACATGAACATATTACTTCTTGGTTCGGGTGGGCGCGAGTGCGCCATTGCCTGGAAATTAAGCCAAAGCCCTCGATTGGGCAAATTGTTTATCGCTCCCGGCAACGCCGGTATGGCACAGTATGGTACATTGGTGCCCATCAAACCGATGGACTTTGCCGCAATAGGTGAGTTTGCATTGGCCAACGCCATCGATATGGTGGTTGTAGGCAGTGAAGACCCACTGGTAGCGGGTATTGTCGACCATTTCAAGAACGACGGGCGGCTGAACCACATCATGATGGTAGGCCCCAGTGCCGCCGGTGCACAGCTGGAAGGCAGCAAGGACTTTGCCAAGGGGTTCATGCAGCGCCATGGCATCCCCACGGCACAGTACCTGAGCGTCACTCACGAAAACCTAGCCGAGGGTTTACGATTCTTGGAGCAGCAACAGGCACCCTATGTACTCAAGGCCGATGGACTTGCCGCTGGCAAGGGTGTGCTCATTATTGACGACCTTGACGAGGCCAAGCGCGAGCTTAGCGCGATGCTCGACGGCAAGTTTGGCAAATCGAGCGCGACAGTGGTCATTGAGCAGTTCCTCAAGGGCATCGAGTGCTCGGTGTTTGTTGTGACCGATGGAAAAGACTACCGCTTGCTGCCTGTCGCAAAGGATTATAAGCGCATTGGCGAGGGCGATACAGGCCTGAACACTGGCGGTATGGGCTCGGTATCGCCTGTTAGTTTCGCCGACGAGACGTTTATGGACAAGGTACGCACCCGCATCATCGAGCCCACCATCGCTGGCCTACAGGCCGAAGCACTGCCCTACTGTGGCTTTATCTTCTTTGGACTCATCAATATGGGCGGCGACCCGCTGGTGATTGAGTACAACGTGCGCATGGGCGACCCCGAGACCGAGAGCGTGATGCCACGCTTGCAGAGCGACCTCATCGACCTGCTGGAGGCAGCTGCTACAGGGCATATCGCTGATGTAGAGGTCTCTATTGACCCGCGTTACGCCGTGACGGTAATGATGGTGAGCGGTGGCTATCCTGGCAGTTACCCCAAGGGAAAGGTCATCACAGGTCTGGAAACTGTCACCGAGAGCATGGTGTTTCATGCGGGCACGGCTTTGGATAACGACGGACGCCTTGTAACCAATGGCGGACGCGTACTGGCTGTAACCAGCTATGGCGAGACACAGGCCCAGGCACTTGATCGCTCGTTCCAGAGCGTGCAGCATATCCACTTCGACGGCAATTACTATCGCCGAGACATCGGATTTGACCTTTAGTTAATGCACAACGCGAGGGAGGCGGCTAGATATTTAATTCTCCATCTTCAATTCTCAATTGACAAGAGACGGACAGTATATCGACTTCCTAAATGGGCGCACATTCATGACGCTCACGGGCATCCTGCTTGCCATCACCGCTGTGATGGCTTCAGGACGTGTGCCCGTTGCCGAGGCGGGGGGTGGCATTTTCTTTGAGGTACCCACTGTGCTTGTTGAGCCTGGTTTGACTTCGGCGCTGATCAATGTGGCCTGCCTAGTGGGCATAGGCGGATTGATGTTGCTGGCAGGCAAGGTGTTCAGCTTTGTGCGCTCGATGACGTGCATTTATGTATCGGCGTTTTTCCTGCTCGAAATGGCAGTGCCTGTCACCAGTAGTGTGTTCAACACAGGTACGGCACTATGCCTGATACTGGTGTTGGGCGTGCTTGCGCTGTTTGCCAGTTATGAAGACATGCACTCACAAGGCCGCATCTTCCTGACAATGACTATCTTGGCTACGGCATGCCTGTGGCAGTGGGCATTCGTTGTCCTCATACCCGCTTTTGCGCTGGGGTTCATGTACATGCGTGCGATGGACTTCCGCGGATTTTTGGCAATGTTGCTGGGACTGGCCACACCGTTCTGGATTGTCATCGGATTGGGCATTGTCAATCCCGTGAACGATTTCAAGCCACTGGAAATCAATGCCGTATGGGACACGCTCGACCTCTCGCAGATGCGCCTGCTCATCACTTGGGCGGCCGTGGTGGCGATATTATCTGTGATTCTGACGGTGATGAACCTGATGACCATCCTCAACTATCGACTTCAGTTCCGCGTGTACAATGCTTTCTTCATCATTGTGAACTTGCTGAGCGTGTTAGCTATGTGCATCGATTACCGCGACATGCTGGTGTTCTTGCCCTTGCTCAACCTGTGCCTCGCCATCCAGATAGCTCATTCGTTCACACTGAGCACTCAGCCCAAGCGCCACTATGTGATGTGGGTCTTCATTGCCGCGACACTCGCTGTCGGCATCAGTTCGCTGGCACTTTAATTATTATTCCTTCAAAAAAGTGTGACAAAACAGCAGTTATTCATTCGAAAAAGTGTAACTTTGCGTAGTCAAGGCCAAATCACTGCGACTGCTTGTGAGCAGGCATCCTGGGATGATTGGGACTAGATACTCTATGCAGGATTACAAAGAACAGAACTGGGTTGTCAATTATCCACTTTATTCTGTGTAAGAGAAGAAATATTTGTATCTTTGTGGTGGTAATATCCAAATAACTGAAATAGAAATAAAGCAATACAATAATGAGAAAGAACTTTTTACTACTGATTGTGGCCTTGACTGCGCTGGTCGTGAGCGCCAGCGTGAAGGATGACTTCAAGCAGGACATTCGGCGCAGTGCCGGCAACTACTGGGCCTATCCCGATAAGGACCTGCCCGAGTTGACCAATGACCCCGAAGGCTATCAACCGTTCTTCATCAATCACTATGGCCGTCATGGCAGCCGCTGGCTCATTGGCAGTCACCTGTACAATTTCCCCGTCGAACAACTCGAGAAGGGCGAACGCAACGGCAAACTCACCAAGCGCGGCAAGGGGGTACTTGCCATCTTGCGCGAACTGCGTGCAAGCGCACAGGGACGCGACGGCGAACTCAGCGACATCGGTGCCGAGCAGCATCAGCGCATCGCACGACGCATGTACGAGAACTTCCCAGCAGTGTTTGCTGGTGACGCATCGGTGCGAGCCCGCTCGACCATCGTGATTCGATGCATCCTGTCGATGCAGAACGAGGTGGATGTGCTCAAGAGCTTGAACCCGCGCCTGCGCATCACTACCGATGCCAGCCAGGCCGAGATGTACTACATGAACTATGACGACCCTGTGGTAAAGCCACTGCGCGAGCCCGCCTTCAAACTCTTTGACCCGATAAAGGAAAAGCTCATCAAGCCCCAGAAATTCCTCTCACGCTTATTCAATGACAAGAAGTTTGCCCGCGACAGCATCAAGGGCCAGGACTTGATGATTGACCTGTTTGACGTGGTGGGCAACATGCAGAGCCACCACCAGTGGGAGAACACCGACCTATATGACCTTTATTCGCTAGACGAGGCAACCAATGTGTGGCGTTACAACAACCTACGTTGGTACATCTGGTCGGGCGAGACCCCGCTGACGCAGTGCCGCGTGGACTTCATGGAGGCCAACCTGCTACGGAGCTTCATCGAGGACGCCGACCAGGCCATTCTGGAGGGCCGAAATCAAGCCAGCCTGCGATTTGGTCACGAGAGCGTTGTGTTGCCGCTGGTCTGCCTGATGGGTATCAACGGTGCTGACTACCACACCGAAGACCTGTTGACGCTGGATCAGCACTGGCAGAGCTACCGCATCTTCCCCATGGCGTGCAACCTGCAGATGATTTACTACCGTCCCGATGAGGGCAAGGGCGACATCTTGGTAAAGGTGCTACTCAACGAGCGCGAGGCGGCCCTGCCTGTCAAAACCGACATGGCACCCTACTACCGCTGGAACGATGTGCGCGACTACTACATGGACAAACTTAATTTAATGCATAATCCATAAGCGATTATGCTGCACACCGCATCCCTTTAACTTCCTAATTCCTTCGAAAACAACAATGAAAAGACTCATCATATCAATCACAATATGCATTGTGCATTATGCATTGTGCATGGCGCAAGTCCAGACCATTAATCCGCAGGTCGACGTCATCGCCAACTATGACCGCACGGGCAGCAACCACTATGCCTATCCCATTCCGGAAGACTTGCCCATTCCCAAGTTGACCAGTTCTCCCGCCGGATATCGCCCGTTCCTTATCGAGCACTACGGCCGTCACGGCAGCCGGTGGCTCACCAAGGCCAGCGGCTACACCAAGCCTATGCGCACGCTGGAGCGCGCCGCCAAGAACAAGCAACTCACTGTCACCGGCGAGCGCATGCTTAAAGACTTGCAGCGCGTGTGGCTCTATGCCGAGGACCGCGCTGGCGACTTGAGCGATGTGGGTGCCGAGCAGCACCAGGGCATCGCCCAACGCATGGTAAAAAACTTCCCCACGGTGTTTCACAACGACTCGTGGATTGACGCGCGTTCGACCGTGGTGCTGCGTTGCATCTTGTCGATGCAAAACGAGACCATGATCCTGCGTGCTGCCAACCCACAGATGCGCATCACAACCGATGCCAGCTACCACGACATGTGGTATATGGGATGGGGATACGGCGAAGACACCCTGGCTAACCACATCCGCAAGGATGTGGACATCGCTACCGAGGGCCTTTACCGAAAGCACATCAATCCCGACCGCTTTGTACACATGGTGTTTAACGACACCACAGGACTGAACATGACCACCGACAATGCCATCCGCCTGATGACCGACGTGTTTGCTATTGCCGGCTCGCTGCAGGGACACCATGTATTCGACGGTTGGTCGATGTATCACTACTTCAACAACGACGAAATCTTCGAGTTGTGGCGACTGCGCAACATCTATTGGTACACGCACTGGGCCAACTCGCCGATGAACGGCAACCGCATGCCGTTTATCGAACGCGCCCTGCTGCGCAACATGGTTGAGAGTGCCGACCGCGCCATCGCCGAAGGTCGTCGCGGCGCCGACCTGCGTTTTGGGCACGAGACTTGCCTGCTGCCGCTAGCTTGCATGATGGAACTGGACAACGTGAATCTGTCGACCGATGACCTGGACAACCTGCACTTGCACTGGCAGGACTACAACATCTTCCCCAAGGCATGCAACATCCAGATGGTGTTCTACGAGCCGATGCATGGCCAAAAGGACATCCTGGTCAAGGTGCTGCTCAACGAACACGAGGCAACCCTGCCCGTCGAGACCGTCGAGGGCCCCTACTGCCGCTGGAGCGACCTTCGCGCCTACTACCTGCGCAAGCTCGACACCATAATCGACTGGGCCAAATGAAGAAGATAGGAATCATCAGTGATACGCACAGCTACTGGGACGACCGGTTTGCCCAGTATTTTGCCGACTGCGATGAGATTTGGCACGCAGGCGACATCGGCAACGACGACATTGCCGACCGCCTGGAGCAGATTGCGCCCGTGTTCCGTGCCGTGTGGGGCAATGCCGATGGCCAGACGCTGCGCCGTCGGTTCAAGGAGATGGAAATCTTTGAGACCGAGGGCGTCAAGGTGGTGCTGACCCACATTGGCGGCTATCCAGGGAAGTATGCCCCCGGTATCCGCTCGCGCCTGGAACTGTCGCGCCCCAAGGTATTCGTCTGCGGCCACAGCCATATTCTCAAAGTCATCCCCGACCGCTCGCTGGGCGTGCTGGTCATCAACCCCGGCGCCGCTGGTCGCCAAGGCTGGCAGAAGGTGCGGACGCTCATCACCCTCACCCTCGATGCAGGCAATGTAACACACGCCCAAGTCATCGAACTCGACGACTCATTATTAGACAAAAGAACATAAGAACTATTTTAGACATAAGAACAAAAGGACAGAAATGTTTCGAGTTTTTTAGACTAGAAAGACATAAAAACATATTTTTATTCGCGCAATTGCTCCCGTTCGGTTGCGAGCTATAGGTTCGCGGTTATCAAGAATTTTATCAAGAATTTTAGGAATTAAGGAATTTTTCTTTTCGCGCGATTCGCGGTTTAATGAAGACATAAGAACAGAAGGACAAAAGACCGCCTGGCAATCAATACAGCCAGGCGGTAGTTTGTTTTACATTGAAATAATCTGCGTAATCTGCGTGAGATTATGGAACCAAAATTTTGCGGGCGGTGCCGTCGCTCATGCGGACGATGACGACACCCTTGGCGTTGGCATCGACGCGCTGGCCGGCGAGGTTGTAGCGTGCCACCTCATGGGCATTGTCGCTACCGCGCGGTGTGGCGATGCCCGAATAAGCCAACTCGTCGATGCGGAACGCCGGGCTGAGCACCTGCTCCTGCCAGTTGCCACTCTGGTCTGTCAGGCGAATCTTCAGGTCAAACCAGCCTTCTAACCCCTTGCCGGTGACACCGGCGAGCGGTGCGGCATAATAGTGGCCCATGCCGTCGTAATAGTATTCAGCGACTTCACTGGCATTGAGCGTGGTCCACGTGTCGGCCTGATAGGGCGAGTAAGCCACCTCAACATCAGCCAAGTCGTTGCACACGAAGTATTGAGTGTGATTCTCATCGTCGATATATTGTTCATTGAAGTCACCACAATAGAACTGCAACTTGCCCTCGTTTGCGGCGGCAAAACGGTCAATGGCATTGCCCTCCGTGTCACGGAAGTCCAGCATCTGCAAGGTCGGCGCAGTGTTGTCATCGCCCGCCATATCAAAGTGAATCACGGTTACATTCTTGCCCTGTAGTCCGTCAACATCTACATTCTCGTTAGTGACTGTGATGTCAACAATCCCTTGGCTCTCGGCGGTCTTTGTCCATTCGTAATATCCTTGACCATCAGTATCAATCACAGTCTCACCATCGACCTTGATGGTGGAATGGACTAATGATCTGTCTCGTTCCCTTAACTCACCATTTCGTCCAAGGTACAAAATGAAATACAACCATGTGTTGATGTCGCCACTATCTTCATCAAACATCATAAGACTAGGCATTGAGATATTTATGGGACACGAATTGCCAGTGACAGTCATGCGTTGGTCAATGTTGTAGGAGTAAAAGGGATTGCCTGGATAAAAAGGTAAATATGAAACACCAAATTCTTCGGTATTGTCTGGTTTAAGATAAAAGGCTGGTTCCTTAACACTACCCAATCCATTGTTCATAAACCGCAAAGTTCCTCTATCATTGATTATCGATTGATCTCTCAAGTGTAGAGGCCAATCCCATTCATCAATTCCATCCACCGCAGATGGATTCAGAGTGTTAATCGTCCATGCTTGAGTGTTGAATGCATTACATACCGAATAGCGACAAGCCTCTAAATCTTGAAGTGCGAAATTCTCAATCAATTCCCATCCTGACAGAGGTCTTTGAGCGGCATCATAAGTTAATGTCTCGACTGTGGCTTCGAGTGTTTCTCCATTCGCTTTCCCAGAAACAGACTGCTTAAATGGGACATCGATGCTCAAAAAGTCTTCTGGATTGTTCGATATAAGAGTATCTACACAGGTTTCTGCTTGAAAGTTAATCTGATAAAAGTTCCCATCTTGTGGTTGTGGCGCAAAAATCATGCTGCAGGTGAAAGCCAATCGGTCGCTGAATTTGTTGACATAGATGTCGGAATTATGCGTGGCATCTCTCTCAATGAACCCCGTCCAGTAATTGGCCCAGTTACCGCCAATACCTGTAATCATCTTACCTGTATTCTTGTCTATTAGATATACATCATAACATAGGTTGCCTATATTCCCCTGCTCAATCACTTCGTCGCTATAGTCTTCGTGAATGAGTCGTGTTTCTGGTCGGCAGATTTCACCGTTTGGTAGCAAGGGTTGAAATTGGATATGTACCTTGGCTTCCTCGGCGTTGGTAGTGATTGTGGTATCATTTGTGATATCAACTTGTTCCTGAATGACATATTCCCAATGATTAGGATTAATTATATAGCGGTACTCCGCAACAATGTCATATCTCCCCTTGGGCAGTTCCATTGGTGAATCATCAAAGCCATATTTAACAAACCGATTTCCTTGGGCATCAAAAAATGTATACTTGTTCATCGTTGATCTATAATTATCTTGGTCACAGATGAACACACAAGTCACCGTAACTAAATCTTCATCATTTTTTTGAAGAGCTTTGCAAGCATTGGGCAATACCGGTTGTTGGAAATTATTTTCCGTTGAGATAGCTTGATCGGGTGTCATTGGCAGACTCTGGAAAGTGATGTCTGGTAGGTGTGCAGAGCGTCTCGCCAGACTTTGTGCATGAATACAGAGTCCTGTTGCTACAAGAAACAGCAACAAGAGCAGTCGTTGGGCTAATTTCTTTTCCATAAGCTTTAAGTTTTGAGGTTAGACAAAAAAGTTTTCGACTGCAAAGGTATAGCAAGGATTTTTCTTGTCAAGAGTTTTGGCCCCAAAGTGTTTCCAAAAAGATAGAACTGGAACATTTTCGACGATTCTGGATGCAGGACGTTTTTGGAAGAATGACACAATGCGTTGGTTTTAAATGAATTAGCGAGAATCTCCACAAATTGTTTTTTGCCGCTTAAAAGACATTTTTTGCGGTTATTCGGGAAGCATCTGCCGTTTATTCCCATACATTTAGGCCGAAAAGAGAAGACTGGAAATCATTATTTCTGTAATCATGTGTCAGAAATCTGAAAAAATACACCAAACGGAGGTCTTGGCACGTATAGAGAGTATTTCTCTACAACTCCCTAATCTTTTGCCCTTTTGTTCTTTTGTCTTAAAAAACTCTTATGTCTTTTCTTCTTTGCTTTGCCGCTGGTAGGCACCGGGGGTAAGACCGACGATATCTTTGAAGACGGCCCAGAAGGATGACCGTGAGCCGAACCCGACACTTTGCCCGATGGCCTCAAGGGTGTAGTCGCTCCACTGCGTGCGGTCGTTGATTCGTCGGCAGGCCTCTTTGACGCGATACTCGTTAATCAGGCCGTTAAAATTGTCGCGATAACGTAGATTGATGGCCTCACTGACGTTGTTGCGCGTGTCGCCCACCAGTTCGGCCAGACGTGGCAGTGTGAAGTCGGACGAATAGATTTCCTCGCTGGTCTCCATGACCATAAACACGCGATGCAGCAGGTCGCTCTGGCGAGCCTCGCTCAACTTGCCCTCACGGTGCGTTTCCTCGGCGGGGGCGTATGGTGTCGACTCCTGGGCAGGCACTTCGGTCTGCACACCTTGCAGCTGCTCGATGAGTTGTCGTTTCTCCTCTTCGGCGCGTAGCATTTCCAGCGACTTGTTGTAGAGTTGGCGGTTGCGCTCGTTGATGCGGCGGTTATTTACCCAAAGCAGCACCAACAGGGTGAGCAGGACTAGGGCCGTGATAAGAGCACCCCACATCACGCGGCTCTTCATCTGCTCTCGCTGAGCCATCTCGCGCACTTGCTCGTTTTTCTGGTTCAAATCGTAGAGGAACTTAGCTTCATTGGCTTTGCCGAGCTTCTTCTCGGTGAGTAGCGAAATGGTAGTTTCTAGATGGAGCAAGCGGTAGTGCTCGGCCATTTTGGTGTCTTTCAGGTGTTCATAGTATTTCATTTGGTTCACGTAAGCATCAATAAGATGTACCTTTGAGTCCAATTCTGTTGCAATGCGTTCGTTGTCCTGGAGTGCGGCAATTGCCTTGGCATCTTGCAGTGTTGCCTCATAATAGAAGGCAAGGAAGTCATTGGCTACAATCTGACTTAACGCTTTTTGCCGTGGGTTATGATGCTCCCTAGCGATGTCAATCAAGTTCTCGAAAAACACTCCTGCACTGTCAGGGTGGTTGCTGTTCCAAGCCCGGATGGCATCAATCAAGCACCGAGAAAACTTGATGTGTGTGGTTGAGTCGGGTATTTGTGTGTTCTTGATGATATCCATTTCGTTCTCAATCAAGCTCTCTTTGTCATAAAATGCCGTGTGCAGTATCAGATTCATAAACGAGACATTCAGTGCAAACCAGCTTTTCTGCTTCAATGATGCATGGAATGCTTTTTTCATCATGTTCAACCCTTCAGTATCAAATTCATCGGTGTGTTCCAAACCAAACTGCAAACCATGAATGTTGGCATCATTAATGAGAATAAACGGCATATAGTCATAGCATTGATGCTTGTCGGCAAGTTCATGCGCCTGCATATTGTAGGCAACGGCTTTGGGATAGTCATAGAAATCCTCCAGATAAAGCCATACGATATGCGTGATGGCCTCAATGGCATGCTTGATGTCGCCGCGGGTCTGGTGCCCTTGGTAATAGCGGTTGGCGACAATCGAGAAACACACCAGCGCGCTTTCGGGCTGGCGCGTGACATTGCGGTACTGCTCGCCCATCTTCATCAGTTGCTCGCTCGGCAGTCGCTCCCAGCGGTCATAGAGCGAGATGGCCACATCATTGGTGGCAGCCGAGGCGTGACACGCTGCCAAGGTAACGCATATTAGGACTAGTATTTTAAGACGAGTTTGCATCATATCAATGGATTTCAGACAGATTCCAGTTCTGGAAGTATGACCTTCCCATTGCTGTAATCGTTTTGGAGGAACATACTGTAATAGATGGGCAGATAAGTGACACCTTGAAGTCGTATGCATCAAGTTCTTGTGCCACGACTCGGTGCAAAGTTACATGTTTTTCTTTATTACAACAAGGGAAAAATCCACTTATTCCATTTTTTTGGACCCTTTTTAACCCACTTATTCCGTTTTTTAACTCGCTTTTTGGCCACTTATTCCATTTTTCGTAGTTGTTCACTACAGGGTGTGTCAAAATTTGAACAATGATTATGAACAATTGAGACGTCTGAATTATCTGACGCTTATAACTTGATTATCAAATGTTACAATTCCTTATTTTCTCAGAATTTTCAGAACTATCAGTTGTTTTTTATTATGACACACCCTCTTCGCTCGTTGGTACGAGATTTAGACTTGCCAAGAAGGCATTATTGCAGTGTTTTCTGCCGCACCTACGGCGCTTGGATTGATGTTTGGATCCCTAGCAGGGGTTCCGCTAACGCTCCACCCCTGCCTATACCCTGGTAGCCCTACGGGCTTTATCAATTGAGGTTTTAACAAACTTCCGAAACTTCAATAAATGAAAAAAATCATCTTTCATTTTGTAATTCGCTCGATTTGCACTACCTTTGCCTGCAGTAAAGACTGACAACGATGAGACATTATTTCATGATATTGCTGGTGGCGGTGGTTGCAGTGATGACCAGTTGCCACAGCACGGAGGCAAATTACAAGGCGGCCTACGACAAGGCGATGGAGAAGCATCAAGATGGCGTAGGCAAGGAGACGTTTGACCGCATCCAGGCCGAGGCACGCAAGTATACCACAGTCATCAATGGTGACTCGGTGCGGCTGTTGCGCATGCCAGCCAATGTGACGCTGGACAGTGCCTCGGTTGCGAAGCACTACAATGTGATTGTGGCAAGCTTCAAGCAGCAGTTCAACGCCCAGACGATGCGCGACCGCCTACGCAAGGAGGAAGGCTTCCCAAGCTACCTCCTGTTTGGTGGACCCGACCGCAAGTACTTCGTCGTTGTCAAGGGCTTTGACGAGGTGGATGTCGCAGCCGCCTTCCTCAAGAGCCTTCCCACCCACATGAAGATGCAAGTCTTGGAGCCCATCCCCTGGATCTTAGAACGTCTTTGACTTAATGCACAATGCTCAATGCACAATGCACAATGACTTCAACATGCCTAGCTGATGAGACCCGATTACGATAACATCATCGTCGCCAAAAGCAAATCATTTGCCTTGCGCAGTATAAAGCTGTACCGCTATGTCAACGAGAATTTGCATGCGTATGACTTGACACGTCAATTTCTTCGTTCAAGTACAAGCATTGGAGCAAATGTCAAAGAGGCTGTTCGAGCCCAGAGTAATGCTGATTTTGGGACCAAGATGAATATTGCTCTGAAAGAAGCGAACGAGAGCGAGTATTGGCTTGAATTATTTGAAGAAAGCGAGATTATTACACACTCGCAAGCCGAAAGCATGCTTAATGATTGTAGAGAGATAATAAGAATTCTAATGTCGATCGTTAAAACAACTTTTGACAACATCAATCGTAAACAGTAACCACTAATTGTGCATTGTGCATTATGCATTGTGCATTTGTTAATATGGATATACTACTACCGAAAAGAATAGACAGCAAGCAGGCACCCATCCTGCACGACACGCGACAGATTACCATCATCGGTGCCAACGGATCGGGCAAGTCGCGGTTTTGCAACCAGCTCATCAAGGAGTGCGGCGACAAGGCCTACCGCATCTCGGCCTTGCGTGCCTTGTTCCCCATCCAGAACGACGAGGAGCCATTGCCTGGTTCCATTGACGCGATGTTCAACCACATGAATGAAGTGTCGCACCAGGTGAAGAACACTGCTGACACCGAGTTTGACAAACTCACCTACATCTTGCTTATCGACGAGTTCCGCGAATTGATGAACTACAAGGCGCACCAGCTGATGGGCGAAGAAATGGAGTTCCCCAAGACGCGTCTCGACAAGGTGGTAAAGATGTGGCAATCGGTATTTCCCAAAAACAAGGTGCTGCGCGAGAACGGCAAACTGATGTTCACCACCGAGGGGCACGACGACAAATACAACATGCTGCGATTGAGCGATGGCGAGAAGGCTGTGCTGTTCCACATCGGCGCAGTGCTCTATGCTATGCCCGACGCGGTGATTATCGTCGACGACCCCGAGACATTCATCCACCACAGCATCATGAAGACCCTGTGGAACGTCATCGAGGAGATGCGCCCCGACTGCACATTTATCTACAACACGCATGACGTGGACTTCGCCTCGAGCCGTGTCGACAACCAGTGCGTGTGGGTCAAGGCATTCGACCCCGAGCAGATGGCGTGGGACTACGAGGTGATGCAATCAAGCCAGCAACTGGGCGATGCGCTCTACTTCGACATCTTGGGCAGCCGCAAGCCGGTCCTGTTTGTCGAGGGCGACGACACCCACAGCATCGACTCGAAGCTATATCCGCTCATCTTCCCCGACTACACCGTCAAGCCACTGGGCAGTTGCGACAAGGTCATCGAGAGTGTCCGCTCGTTCAACGACCTGAAGGCCTTTCATCAGCTGGATAGCATGGGCATCGTCGACCGCGACCGCCGCAGCGAGGAGGAGGTTGCCTACCTGCGCAAGAAGAACATCCTGGTGCCCGAGGTGGCCGAGATCGAGAACATCTTGATGCTCGAGGGCGTGATACGCGCTGTGGCTCGCTATCGCCGCCGCAACGATGCCGACGTGTTCAACAAGGTGAAACGCACCGTACTCAACATGTTTGAGCACGAAATCAAGTCGCAGGCTTTGCAGCATGTACGCCATCGCGTCAAGCATCAGGTGGAGGTGCGCATCGACATGAAGTTCCGCAACATCAACGCCCTGGAAGAGCATATGATCGACCTGGTCAACGAGATTGACCCACGCACGATGTACGAGGACTTCTGCCGCGAGTTCCACGCCATGCGCCAGGCGAACGACTATGCCAGCGTATTGCGGGTATTCAACCAGAAGCAGATTCTAGGCGAGAGCAATGTTGCCGCGTTGTGCGGACTGAACAAGAAGGACGACTACATCAAGACCATCCTGAACATCCTCAAGACCAACAGCCGCCACGCCCAGGACATCCGCACCGCCATCAAGCAGTGCTTCGGCCTGACCGAGTAGGCCACAGACAAAACCAAAACTTATCGCCCCGCAAGCCAAAGAATGGACTTGCGGGGCGATGACTTTTACTTATTTGTCTAAGCAAAGATGGCTGGGAGGGTGACGAGGTCGCGGGAGAGGGCGATGCCATAGGGCTGGCCACGGCGACCAGTAATGCGATACTCATCCAGTAGTTTGTCGTTGACAATGTAGCGTTTGAACGATTTCTTGATTTTGGCGATATACTCGTTAAGCGTGTTTGATAGCGGGTCACACAGGTTATCGATGCTTTCACGGGCCAGTTGGACATCACGGTTGGGCATAACGATGCCATAAATTTCTTCCAACTGGGTGCGGTAATCACCAAAGCTCTTCAACACGATGCCCTCGGGGTGCAGCAGGAATAGGATGTAAACCGACTTAATCAGAGCCGGCATCTCAACTATAATTTCGTCATAGTGCGACAACACAATATCCATATCTTTGTTCACCACCAACGGGCTCGGTTGGTTATCAACAATAATCTTTCCCTGTAGTTGTAGCAACAGTTCTTTTGGGTCAGCATGAAAGGTGGTGACATAACGGATGATAGCAGCCTGAATCTCTTCGATGGCCTGTTGCTGCTCTTTGTCATATTTTGCCAGCAGCTCATCCTCTTGCTTCTCAAGTGTTTGCGGCTCGGCAGTTATATTTCCCGACAGACACTCATCACTTTCTTCTGCAATCGAGTATGCCATCCCAGGGAAAAATGACTCCCTCGCTTTTCGCCACACATCTCGCATGGTGCGCTGCGGTTTGCTGGCCTTCGGGCGCGCTGAAGCAGGTTCGCTTTGGGCTTGGGATGCCATTGCATCCTCATTAATAGAGGACATCTCATGCAGGCCACGGGCTTCAACCACCACATTGCCAGATGCTGGGTCTAGCACATCGAGGGCGGCACGCCCCCACTTCTGGATATCTCGCCAATCAATATAACCAATCGACGGAAATTGCAAGATGGCAACAGCATCGTTGCCAAGGTTGCCAAGGTTAAAGCGCCGCACACTGAGCATCATCATGCTGGAAGAAATCATTTCATCCAGTTTCCACTCCATCTGCCCCAACTCGGGGAATTGGCGTGTCACACGGCGTTTGAGTTCTCCAAGCGAATCCGCTGACCCCGACAGGGTTACCACACCATATTGTAATTCGTTTTTTTCCATATAGTTACGCAATTAGCGGTTTGTAATAGTACAGATAGCAACAATCGTGCCACCCCTTCTTTGGGATGGCACGATGTCATGCAAATGTGTTGCAGTGTTGTCAGAACATGCCGGCGACGCGACGCACGGCGGCGACAAAGGCATGAACCTCGTCGAGGGTATTGTAGAACGCTAGCGAGGCTCGCACCATGCCCGTGACGCCATAGCGCGCCATTAACGGCTGGGCGCAGTGATGACCGGTGCGCACGGCAAACCCAAGTTTGTCTAGCAGCAAGCCCATGTCGTAACTGTTGATGTCGCGCACCAGAAACGACACAACTGCCCCCTTTTCGGGTGCGGAGCCAAAGATGCGCGTGCCATCAATCTCCATCAGTCCTTGCGTCAAGGCTTGCAGCAACTCATGCTCATGGGCGGCAATCTGGTCCATCCCAAGTTCGTTAATATAGTCGATGGCCTGTGCCAGGGCAGCGATGCCCACATAGTCGGGCGTACCCGCCTCAAACTTGAAGGGCAAGTCGGCAAACGTGGTGTTGTCAAACGACACATGCCCAATCATCTCGCCACCACCCTGATAAGGAGGAAGCTTCTCAAGCCACTGGCGCTTGCCATAGAGCACACCCACCCCCGTGGGGCCGTACATCTTGTGGCTCGACAGGGCATAGAAGTCGCAGTCCATCGCCTGCATGTCGAGTGCCAAGTGCGGGGCGGCCTGCGCTCCATCGATGAGCACGGGTACATCGTGACGATGGGCGATGTCAATCATCTGCTTGACTGGATTGACAGTGCCCAGCACATTGCTCACATGAGCGATAGCGACAAAGCGGGTGTTCTCGGTGAACATATCCTCGTAGGCCTCGAGATCCAGTTGACCGTCATCACTGATGGGAACGGCACGGATGCGTATGCGCTTGCGGCGCCCGATGAGCTGCCAGGGCACGATGTTGCTGTGGTGCTCCATGACGGTGAGGATGATTTCATCACCATGTTGCAGCATGTCGCCCAGCGACGATGCCACCAGGTTGATACTCTCGGTGGTTCCGCGCGTGAAAACAATTTCCTCAATACTCTGAGCATGGATGTGCTGCCGCACTTTTTCGCGCGTAGCCTCCACCAAGTCGGTAGCTTCTTGCGAAAGGGTGTGCACACCGCGATGCACGTTGGCCTTATGGCAATGATACATCTCGTTGATGACCTTGACCACACAGTCAGGCGTGAGTGAGGTGGCTGCATTGTCCAGGTAAACCAATGGTCTTCCCTCGACAGTTCGTCCCAAAATTGGGTACTCGGCACGTATTTTCTTTAAATCCAACATACTCATATCATTTGACACATGCGCCACACGCACCACAGTTGGCGAGAGTTCCGTTGAAGCGTTTTTCGACCAGGTAGCGCAGACGGTCGCGCAAGGAATCAAGTCGCACGGCATCAATGACATCGGCCATAAAGGCTTGCATCAGCAGATTGCGTGCCTCGTCAAGGCCAATGCCACGCGTGCGCATGTAGAACAGTGCCTCGTCATCGAGCTGGCCTATCGTAGTGCCATGTGAGCACTTCACATCATCGGTATAAATCTCGAGCTGTGGCTTGGTGTACATGCGTGCAGTGTCCGATGCACAAATGTTGCGGTTGCCTTGGTAAGCCTCGACGCGTGGGCAGTCGGGCTGCACAAGAATTTTGCCGGCAAAGGCGCCGATGGCATGATCGCCAAGCACATACTTGAACATCTCGTTGCTGTGGCACCGCGGTGCACGATGGTCAATGTAAGTGTGTGTGTCGACGTGTTGGGTGCCACTGGCAATTGTCATGCCCAGCAACTGTGTCTCGGCATGCTCACCATCGACAGTAACCAGGTAATCGTTGCGAGTGAAACCATTGGTGAGCGTGATGCCGTCGACCAGCACGTTGCTGCCAGCCTGTTGCCGCACATAGATGCTCGACACACGATGGGTTTGCGGTCCGCTCTCCTCCATGTCATAGTAGTCAAAGGTGGAATTCTCACCAGCAAACACCTCGATTACCTGTGAGGCGAGGCTATCCACGCCACCGCTCTGCGTATGGTCGCACACGAGCATGCGTGCATGGGCGTTCTCACCCAGGACAACAAGGATGCGACGCACCACCATCATCGGGCGCGTATAGTTGAGAATATTGACCAGCTGGATGGTTTTCTCGGCAGTGAATCCTGCGGGCACATAAACTAGGATGCCGTCCTGTGCCAATAGGGTATTCAGCGCGACCGTGGGATCTTTGAGCAACGCCTGCTGGCCATAATACCTCTCAAGCAGTTCGGGATGGTTGATGGCGGCCTCGGCAAACGACTCGACGACTACTCCACCCTCGATACGGCGGGCGGTGTTGCTGCGATGGAACACATCGTTGTAGGTATAGTACATGCAAGTGCTCATGTTGGGCACATCGCAATGAAATGCCGTAGCTGGGTCAATGTCAAAGTCCAGCCGGGCCACGTTCACACCATAGTCGGGAGCAAAAACGGCATTCAGGTCAGTCGCCTCGTAGTCTTCGGCGCCCTTCTTGGGCAGCACAACACCGTCCAGCGCCTGCCGTGCCTGCCTACGCAGTTTGTTAAGCACCGACGGTGCATGCGCCTCGATGGTGCCACGATGCTGATCGTACAGCTCCAAATATTGAGTTATTGAATTACTCATTATGCATTTCTTTAATCCAGTCGTAGCCTTTTTCTTCGAGTTCGAGGGCGAGCTCGGGGCCAGCGCTCATGACGATTCGGCCTTTATAGAGGATGTGGACAAAATCAGGCTTGATGTAGTCAAGCAGTCGCTGATAGTGGGTGATGACGATCGTAGCGTTATCTTTGCTCTTGAGCTGGTTGACGCCGCTTGCAACGATGCGCAGTGCATCGATGTCAAGGCCGCTGTCGGTCTCGTCGAGGATGCTCAAGCGTGGCTCGAGCATTGCCATCTGGAAGATTTCGTTACGCTTCTTCTCGCCACCGCTGAAACCCTCGTTCACGGCACGTCCTGCCAACTTATTGTCGAGTTGCACCACGGCACGCTTCTCGCGCATGAGTTTGAGGAAATCGCTGGCACTGAGCGGTTCCTGGCCATGGTACTTGCGCTTCTCGTTGATGGCGGCACGCATGAAGTTGACCATCGACACGCCGGGAATCTCCACCGGATACTGGAAACTCAGGAACAACCCCTCGTGAGCACGATCCTCGGGCGACAGGGCCAGCAGGTCCTTGCCGTAGAACTCCACCTCGCCGCCAGTGACAGTAAATGCGGGATGCCCCGTCAGCACCGAACTGAGCGTGCTCTTTCCGCTACCGTTTGGGCCCATGATGGCGTGTACTTCACCCGGGCGCACCGTCAGATTCACGCCCTTTAATATCTCCTTGCCTTCGACCGAGGCATGTAAATCCTTTATTACTAACATTTCTTCTATGTAAATGCACAATGCATCATGCACAATGCACAATTATTTTTCATCATTCTTTTAAATCAACCCACTGAGCCCTCGAGCGAGACGCTGAGGAGTTTCTGTGCCTCGACGGCAAACTCCATGGGGAGCTTGGCCATCACTTCCTTGGCATAACCATTAACAATGAGTCCAACAGCATCCTCGGTGCTGATGCCGCGCTGGTTGCAGTAGAAAATTTGGTCCTCGTTAATCTTGCTGGTGGTTGCCTCGTGCTCAACGATGCTCGAGTCGTTGCCCACCTCAATAACAGGGAAGGTGTGGGCACCACTAGTGTCACTCAACAGCAACGAGTCGCACTGGGTGTAGTTGCGACAGCCCGTGGCATTGGGAGCGACACGCACAAGGCCACGATAGCTGTTCTCGCTGTGTCCGGCGCTGATGCCCTTGCTCACGATGGTGCTTCGGCTATTCTTGCCCAAGTGAATCATCTTGGTACCCGTGTCGGCCATCTGGTAGTTGCGCGTCAGCGCCACGCTATAGAACTCACCCACCGAGCCCTCGCCCTTGAGGATGCAGCTGGGGTACTTCCAAGTGATGGCACTACCCGTCTCAACCTGTGTCCACGATAGCTTGCTATGGTCGCCACGGCACAGGCCGCGCTTGGTAACAAGGTTGTAGATGCCGCCCTTGCCGTTCTTGTCGCCGGGATACCAGTTCTGCACAGTGCTGTACTTCACCTCGGCGCGGTCCTCGACGATAATCTCGACGATGGCGGCATGCAGCTGGTTCTCGTCACGCATGGGAGCAGTACAGCCCTCTAAATAAGAAACATAGGCATCGTCATCGGCCACGATGAGCGTGCGCTCAAACTGACCCGTCTGTGCAGCATTGATGCGGAAGTAGCTCGACAACTCCATCGGACAACGCACACCCTTGGGAATGTAGACAAACGAGCCATCGCTGAACACGGCGCTGTTGAGTGCGGCATAGAAGTTGTCGGTGTAAGGTACCACATGGCCCAAGTACTTGCGCACCAAGTCGGGGTAATCGCGCACTGCCTCGCTGATTGAGCAGAAGATGATGCCCAACTCGGCCAGGCGCTCGCTGTAGGTAGTGCGCACACTCACGCTGTCGACGATGGCATCGACCGCCATGCCGCTCAGCGCCATACGCTCCTCGAGGGGGATGCCCAGCTTGTCGAATGTGCGCTGCAGCTCGGGGTCAATCTCACCAGGTTTCTCGGTCTTCTGCTTCGGAGCAGCATAGTAACTGATGTCCTGATAGTCAATCTCGGGCAGATTGACGTGGCCCCACGTGGGTTGCTTGAGGGTGCGCCAGTGGGCAAACGCCTTCAGGCGGAACTCCAGTAGCCACTCGGGTTCATGCTTGAGTGCCGAAATTTGTCGCACGATGTCCTCGTTAAGACCCTTAGGAATCACAGCGGTCTCAATATCAGTCACAAAGCCGTACTTATATTCCTCGTTAGCTGCTTCGTGGAGTATCTCGTTAGGTTGGTTTTTCTTGTCTTCTTCGTTCATGTAAGTCAACGGTTGCAAAACAAACTGCAAAGGTAATACTTTTTAATTGAGTATTTTTCTGATATGCGAGATTTTTTTATTGGAACTTTTTACCACCATCGGCTATGCTGTCTGTTTCCATGCGGTAGAGCAGGAGTGAGTCGCTGGGCATATTGTCTGAGCCGAGGATGCGTGGCATGAGGTCAAGGGTGAACTCATAGGGCTTGTTGTTCAACATGTGTCGGGTGCCGAACGTCTCGGCATCGGGATTGTAGGCATAGAGCAGGTTCAGCAAGATGCTAAGCACCATGAGCCACTTGAACAGGAATAGCGCCGCTCCACCCATGCGGTCCAGGCAACCCAGATTGGCGGCCTTGATAACCTTGCGGGTGATGTAGCTCACCACACGCAACGTCAAGGTCACCAGCAGGAAGAAGATGGCAAGCACCACCGCCTTGACGGTGATGCTGGCCAGCGGCCAGTTAGCGGCATCGGGGTTGATGGCGAGGAAGAGACGGGTAATCTCATCACCGAAGAACAGACATACGGCAATGCCAACCGCCCAACTCACCAGCGAGGCAGTCTGTCGAACCAATCCCTTGCGCCACCCAATCACAAGTGCGCCCAGCAAGATTAGCAATAAGATGCAGTCAATCAAGGTCATGCTAATGTCGCTAGCTAAACGAACTGCAAAGGTAGTGCAAGTTGAGAGAAATACAAAATAAAAACTTGTGTTTTTCTTTTTATTTCCGACACGAAACCTACCTTCGCCGTAGGCAACGGTAATATTTTTAATTGAGATTGTGCAACCTTTAGCTCACCAAAGTGTTCGCTTGCACGTCGGCGCGTTCCTTGGAGTAATACCCAAATGTTCACCACATGGTATAGCACCATGTGGTGAACATTCTGACAGGTCATTTACGGCGCAGCACGATGCGCTGGTCATAAGCTTTCTTGACGGCAGACTTGAGCGAGCGCAGGGTGGCATATTCGCTAGCAGGATAGCGACCATTGCGCATCAGGTGCCGTGTGATGATGGTGACCATATCGCCGCTGACCTCAAAGGTCTGCGATAACTCGCCCAGTGGTGTCACCTCACTCACAGCCTTTGGCAAGGCTTCAACCTCGTAACCCTGAGGGATGGCCACTACGACAGTATCTATATCGAGGTAACCATAGTCAATGTCCACCGACTGCACACGCTGTTGCAGAGCCCGTGGCACGGTCAAAGTGTGAAAGAAATCTGCCGGGACAAACATGCGCGCACCTGTGATATTGGCCATCTTGCGGTTCTCGAGCTGCATGGTCACATCGATGTGAGGCGTGGCATAGCTGGACTTGTGCTCAGTGAAGATAAAATCTTTGAGCGTTACAGTCGACAGGTTGATGCCCTTGAGCATGGCATCGCGGCGTTGCTGTTCGGCGCGCATGGTCAGCGGCATCAAATCATCATATTGCCGCCGCTCATACCGCATGCTGATGTTGATGGATGCGCTACCGTCGGGTTGCAACGTAACATGAGCTGTGTTGACCGATAAGTTCTGTTCGGGTGCATAGTCGGGGAGCTTGACTAGATGTCCGCCAGCATCATCACAAAGCAATGCGTCATTGCCAGCAATGCCGTCGTGAACATGACCCAGCGGAACATGCGCAGCTGACGTGCATTCCAACCATAAGGTGTCACCAGGCAGTGGCACCTGCGCAATGGCGTGATTAAACTGGCTGCAAGGGAAATTGGTCACCAGCCGTGGACGGTTGTTATAGATGGTCACATAATTGGCTGGCACTCCCACCTCATGCAGCATGGCGCATAGGTAATTTGACAGTCCCTTGCAGTCGCCAAACCCCGTGCGGCACACATCGCTGGCTGCAAATGGTTGCCATCCGCCGATTCCCAGCTGGATGCTCACATAACGCGTTGTCTCGGCCAAATAGCGATAGATGACCTCGACCTTGCTGCGGTCGCTCGAGCAGGTGTCGGTCATGGCATGCAGTTGCGCCCTGAAATCATCGGCCAGTTCCTGACGCCCGTCGCGCAGACGTTGGCACCACTGTCCGAAACTCTGCCACGACGACATGTCGCCAGGCACGCCATGAAACTCAAACTTGCTAGGCGCCCACAGAATCCGTGGAAGGATTTCGCGGGCGGGTGGAGAATAGGGCTCACTGTCGATGGCGGGCAAGTTGTCCATGTGCGCCTCATAGCGCACTCGGCCATCGCTCAAAGTGCTCTGAGATACTGTGGCACTGGTGTTTAGACACAAGT
>JAEEGI010005344.1_pt1 | contig 29582 bp, 22 predicted proteins | sample 8958751 | NCBI WGS metagenome assembly JAEEGI01 (sample SAMN16246545, study PRJNA631951) | gut metagenome | biome: gut microbiome; feature: rumen; material: KS-attached | host: Bos | place: Iran: Karaj | collected 2018-10 | reverse complement strand
AAGGTTACTGGCACAGGCAAGCTTATGAGAAACAAAGCGTATAAGCGCCACATCTTGACAAAGAAGTCCACAAAGAGAAAGAGAAACTTGAGACATGCAGGACTTGTTGATTCTACAAATGTAAAGGCAATGAAGAGCATTCTTCCTTATGCCTAAGTTTATCGTTTGTTAGAGTACTGACAGTTCAAATTGTTTAAAAATTTTAGGAGGATATTTAAATGGCAAGAGTTAAAGGCGCATTAAATGCCAAGAAAAAGCACAATAGAGTATTAAAACTTGCAAAAGGCTACAGAGGAGCAAGATCAAAGCAGTATAGAGTTGCAAAGCAGTCAGTTATGAGAGCACTTACTTCTGCATTCGCAGGACGTAAGCAGAAGAAGAGAGATATGAGATCTCTCTGGATTACACGTATCAATGCTGCAGCTAGAATCAACGGTCTTTCATACAGCAACATGATGCATGGTCTTAAGCTTGCAGGCGTAGACATCAACAGAAAGATGCTCGCTGAGCTCGCAGTTAACGATCCTGAGGGATTCAAGACACTTGCAGAGCTTGCAAAGACAAAGATTGCATAATAAGTTAAAACATGCGTTGATAAAACGATATTGTTGCGATAGAATAAAGAAGTCTCATTTGAGACTTCTTTTTTTAATGAGCACTAGCTATGGAGGTAACAAATGTCAGTTTTAGAGAACTTAGAACCCAAAGAGGTTTTTCATTTTTTTGAGGAAATATGTAATATCCCGCACGGGTCCAGAAATTTGGAGCAGATAAGCGCTTATCTTGTCTCTTTTGCAAAGGAAAGAAATCTGGAAGTTATATGTGACGATGCACTAAATGTCATCATTAAAGCTCCGGGTTCAAAGGGATATGAGGATAAGGAACCGGTTATTCTTCAGGGACATATGGATATGGTCGCTGTAAAAGAAGATGGTTGCGATATAGATATGGCTAAAGAAGGTCTTAGGGTAAAGACAGACGGAGAGTACATCTGGGCAGATGGCACAAGCCTTGGCGGAGATGACGGAATTGCGGTGGCTTATATCCTTGCATTTCTTGATTCAAATGATATTCCTCACCCTCCGATTGAAGCTGTTATCACAACAAATGAAGAAATCGGTATGCTCGGCGCTACAGAGCTTGATCTGTCTACGCTCAAAGGCAGGAAGATGATCAATATAGACAATGAAAAAGAGGGCGAGTTTATTACAAGCTGTGCCGGCGGCGGTACATTTTACTCTGAAATTGCCATCAAACGTGAGAAGGTTTCGGGCATCAAGTGTAAGATCGAGATCGCGGGACTCAAGGGTGGTCATTCCGGAGAAATGATAAGGCATGGAAGAGGAAATGCTGATATATTATGTGCAAGGACTATGCTTGAGGCAATGGATGAGGCTGAGCTTCACATAGTAGATTTTAACGGCGGATTTGCGGATAATGCGATACCTTTTGCATCTATGGCAACTGTCATTATTCCTGAAAAAGATATCGAAAAAGTCAGAGAAAGCGTTGCACGGACGCAGGAGAACGTAAAAGGTGAGCTTGATATAAAAGATCCCGATGTATCAATTTCTTTTACCGAAGTAGGAAAGGCGGAAGAGGATTGCATCGATAAGGAAAGCGCAGGGAAGTTCTTAAAGATGATAATTTCAATGCCTAACGGCGTGCTTGCTATGAGCGCGGCGATTGAAGGGCTTGTTGAGACATCAGTAAATATCGGTATTGTAAAGACAACTGAAGATATGGCACAGACTGTTCAGTCTCTCAGAAGCAGTGTCGGATCATCCAAGGAGATGCTTATAAGGAAGCTTAAAACTGTGGCAGAAGCCTTTGGTGCGAAGACTTATATTACCGGAGAATACCCCGGATGGAAGTATAGACGTACTTCTGAGCTTAGAGATCATATGGTGGCTGTATATAAAGAACTATACGGAAAAGAGCCTGTACTTCAGGCTATACATGCAGGTCTTGAATGCGGAATTATCAGCAACAAGATAGAAGACCTTGATTGCATATCCATAGGCCCCGATATGGATGATATCCATTCGGCAAAGGAAAAATTGTCGGTTCAGTCGGCAAAGAATGTCTGGGAGTATCTGAAGGCTGTTTTGGAGAAGTTTTAATAAATCTTAGGCTGCATAATATGTGAAATATCCGGGAGGATGATCGCATGGATGATATTAAGGAAAGAATTATTGACAAAACAATAGAGCGATTTAATAAAGATGGGCTCAAGTTCACGCTTGATGAGCTCGTAGAAGGAATGCATATAAGCAAGAAGACGGTTTATAAGCAATTTGGAAATAAAGAAGAGCTCCTTAAGAGTGTTGTTGATTATGTTTTTGATGCAATCCGCGAAAAAGAAGAAGAAATAATATCAGATGATTCTCTCGATCTTTTGGATAAGATCAGGCGTGTTGTGTTATGCCTTCCTGATAAATATAAAGATATTGATTTTATAAAAGCTTATCAGATAAAAGACAAGTATCCGGACGTCTATGATCATATAGTGTACAAGATTGACAACAGCTGGGGGAATGCAGACAAGCTTTTTGCCGAGGCTATAGAAAAGAAGCTGATAAAAGATGTTCCTCTTGTATTTATCCGTCTTATGATAATAGGGTGTACTGTGCAGTTTATAACGTCCAAAGAAGTGATGGATACAGGACTTAGCTACGAAGAAGTCATGGAAAGCATGATGAGCGTTATAATGGCAGGAATTGTATTATAATGTGAAAAAACATACTTGCGGGAAATAAAAGTGTGCGCTAAAATGATTTTGCACAATTTATTATGAGTGATTGACTTTTTAGAACGGAGTGCATATGAGCAGTTTAAAGGATCTGTTCTTTGGAAATGATGAAGAACAACGCAATAGTGAAAGTGAGGAGATTAAATTGGCAAACGAAGAAGTAAAAAACGAATCAGGTGCTGAGGCACTTGTTACTACCGATATGTTGGTCGGAGATCTTTTGGTAAAGCATCCGCTTGCTTCACAGTTTTTGATGGAGTGCGGAATGGGATGTATTTATTGTCCTGCTTCCCAGATGGAAACACTTGCAGAGGCATGTGCGGTACACGGCATTGACAGTGAAGAGATAGTAGATGCGCTTAATGATTACCTTATGGAGCACAACGCGTGATTGATACGTTCATGGATATATGATCCGGTAATACATTCTTTATCAAATTAAAAAGGAGAAAAACTTATCGTTTGTACGAAAGTTTTTCTCCTTTTTTTATCTTATTTTATGGTCGAGTCTTTTGCGGTTGCATCTTTTTTGAAAGCTTTCTTCTTGTAAGGCTGTTTTCTTGAAGGTGTTTCCGCGGAAGCATCTTTATCTGCCGGAATCTGAATCTTGAAGTACTTAACGTTTGCGGTAAGCTCTTCGGCAATCTGCTGGAGATCTCTAGCCTGACTTACGACAGATTCCATGTTGGTATCAAGTTCCATAAGTGATGCGCTTGTTTCCTGGGTGGAAGCGGCATTCTCCTCGGATATACTTGAAAGTGACTCGATAGAGTTAAGGATGTTCTCTTTATCGGAGTTCATCATCTCAACGAGGTTTGCAATCTGCTTGTTACCTTCTTCGGTTTCCTGAAGGAGTCTGAGCATTTCATCGAATGATTCGCTCATTGCCTCAAGGGCAGCAGCTTCATTTGTAGTGGCAGTCTTGATACTTTCGGTAAGTTCTTTGTTTGTATTTGAATAGTCGGTAATTGTTGAAAGCATGTTGGTGATCTCGCCTGCAAGGGCATTTGTGTCACCTGCAAGGTTCTTGATGTTGTCTGCTACAACCGCAAAACCTTTTCCTGCCTCACCGGCTCTTGCAGCCTCGATAGAAGCGTTGAGGGCAAGAAGGTTTGTCTGGCTTGCGATTGAAATAATAGATTCAGCAGCTGTGGAAATCTGTTCAACAACATTTGCTGTCTCATTAACTGACTCTGCAACACGTCCGGCCATTTCGTCAGTCTTCTGATCCTGAATCTTGATCTGCTCAAGCTGTTCTTTAACCTTGGTAGATTCGTTATAGACAAGACGGCCTTTCTCGAGGTTTGAGTTTGCTGAATCAAGTACGCTGTCGACAGAAGAACCGATGTTGATAGTGATGGAAGATGTGCTCTGAACATCTTCAGCCATAGCGGTAGCACCTGATGCAAGATCGTTTACCGCAGAGCTTATATCTGTTGTGGTCTTCTGAGAACTTGTAATTGAATCTTTTGCAAGTTCAGCCTTGCTGTTTACTGTGTCAGCGTGGTTGATAACTTTAAGAAGGGCGTGTCTGAGTTCGTGTCTCATTCCTTCAAGAGAAGCGGCAATATTGTTGAAGTCTTTTATAATGCTGTTTGGTCTTATCTTTGTAACGAAATCTCCGGTTGCAATATTTTTTACTGCGCGAGATATACTTTTTAAGTTGTTTACGATATTGATGAGCATAATGATCGTGAAGACAAGAAGTACAGCAGCAATAATACCGAAAAAAGATGAGCTGATGATGATGCTTCTGTTTATTGCGGCATTGTTCATTTCTTTCTCATCATTTGCCCATTTCTCGGCAATTTTGGTCATTTCGGTAAGATATCCTCTTGCTATGGCAAAGTCATCCGTAAGCTTCTTGATCTCACCTGAACCTGCGTTGTACTCATCCGAACCTGTTCCGAGAGTCTGGTCGTAATCGTCCTGCCATACAGCCAAAGCTGTAACGAAAGATTCGTAGGTTGCAGAGAAAGTAGCTCCGGAATCAGATGTGATAGTGTTGTATAGATAGGAATTGCGCTGGGCAAGCTCATTTGCGGCATTTACCCTGTCACTTGTAGAAGTGATGCAATTTCTGGTGTTTTCCATATATTCGGTAAGAAGGCTCATATTGGCAAACTTAAATTCTGACAGATATCGTGATATCGAAAGCATTGCTTCATTGAGGTCTCGATCGGCATTGACCAATTCAAAATTGATGGTATAAAGCATATCGTAGTAGATTTCTTCGTCAGTTTTCTCGATGTTCTTCATTTGGACATTACTGAATATAATACTGCCTACGAGTGCGATTATAAGCGGTATTGTAACCATCAACAGAACTGCAGACATGCTGGCGTGAAACTTGGGTTTACGTTTTTCCTTCATAGAAACAATTACCTCCGTGTCAGTCTATTATAATTATACAATTATATCGGCAATTTCGTAAAAAAGTTAATGATATTTTTCTAAAATTTATGCTTTTTTTCTAAAATCTTATCGAGTATAGATTGGCGGGTTGCTTCGACTTCTTTCCAGAATTCCGAGGCGGACATTCTGATCGCACCTGCGCTGAATACGATGACTTGCTCTATCGCATCAGAGGTGGCAACGGTCACGCGGTATTTCTTGCTGATTTCATGAGCTGCTTTTTCAATGTATTGGTCGGCAGTCTCGGCTTCTTTGGTATATATCACTGTCAGGTTGCCGATCTTATCTATATGCTCTTTTCCGCCCGGAACCTTATAGGCGTCAAATACAAGGAGAACTTCTTCACGTCTGTATCCCTGAAAGTTTGAGAGTATATCGACAAGCGAGTCTCTTGCGGCTTTCAGGTCTTTTCGCGCAAGGTCCTTGAGCTCTTCGGAAGCGTATATCACGTTGTATCCGTCAACAAGAAGATAATGTTTGGATGCTTCCAGAGCGGCTTTTTCGGCTGCGGCCACATTTCGATGTTTATTGGTCTTTTCCTGCTCTACAGCAAGATCTCTGTTATTTTCTGCAGCGATGCCATCTTGCGGGGCAAGAACAGATCTGTCATCTGTGTATCTCGGTTTTATTTCACCGTAAGTTCGTTCAAAAATGTATTTTAATTCATTTTCTGTTGCAAAATAGTCTTTTTGTTTCTCTGCAAAAGAACGTGTGTCTTCTTGAGATTTTCTGTTGTTTAGCCTTAGGATGGCCTCCGGATCAATATCTTGGGTTAGATCCGTGATTGCATCCGATGATGCATAATTTGACTTTTTTGTATTTATATGCATGTGGCTTGGCGCTTCATCCCAGGGTATCAAGGTTGCCGCTCCGTGCATGCAAAATACCGAAGAAGAGGGATTGTCATTATCCAGATCTGGGTCATAGCCTGAAGATGCAATCACTTCCTCTGCGTTATGGCAAGGTCCGTATCCGTGAAGGGTAGTAAAGATATGACCTTCACCTCTTGTATAAGCGGAAAGTTCATGTGCATATTCTCCGAGACAGGCAGCGGGTACGGTTCCCGTAAGTACCGATCTGTCACCTTCAATATCCGGAAGACCCACGGTACCGTTCATCATCTGTATATCTGTCAGGGCTCTTCCCACGCAGTCCTGCGGAAGCTCTATCCTGTAATCAAGTATCGGCTCGAGAAGCACGGAATCGGCCTGCATGAGTCCCTGCCTTATGGCTCGGTAGGTTGCCTGCCTGAAATCACCGCCCTCGGTATGCTTTTCATGGGCTTTCCCGGCGATGAGTGTGATCTTCATATCCGTTATCTCGGAACCTGTCAGAACACCGCGATGCTTCTTTTCACCAAGGTGAGTCAGGATAAGGCGCTGCCAGTTAAGTGCGAGGTCATCGGTCGGACAATCTGATGAAAAGACAAGTCCGCTTCCCGGTTCTCCGGGTTCCATAAGAAGATGTACTTCCGCATAGTGACGTAGCGGTTCAAAGTGTCCTATGCCTTCTACAGTATTAGCGATTGTTTCCTTATATACAGTGTGTCCGGGGCCAAATTCCGCATCGATATCAAAACGCGTTTTCAGCATATGCCGAAGTATCTCTTTTTGAACTTCGCCCATTATCTGGATTTCAATCTGTCCCGTCTCTTCAAGCGAAGTTACCCGGAGCATCGGCTCTTCCTCTTCAAGGAGCTTGAGCTGCTTGTATACGGGAATTGGATTAATGTCTTCGGGAAGGAGCAGGGTGCAGGATAAGATGGGCTGAAGGATTTCCGAAACATTGCTTCCTTCCAAAATGCCGAGTCCTTCACCGGCTCTTGTCTTGGACAGACCGGTTACGGCGCAGACCATACCGGCATATGCGCTTGGTACGGGCTCAAATTTATCGCCTGAATAAAGGCGTATCTGATCGATTTTTTCACCACGAATGCTGTCTCTGACATTCAGAACACCGCTTGTTATCTTGATATGTGTAAGGCGGTTTCCTGCGTTGTCTCTGCTTATCTTGTATATGCGTGCGCCGAATTCTTTTGGCGTTCCGTCAGAGTTTTTTGCTTCAGAAGAAAGGCTCGGGGCAGCAAGGCAGATAAGATCCAAAAGCTTTTGGACACCGTCGTTTTTAAGGGCGGAGCCAAAGAGAATGGGGAAACATTTTCTTTTCCTTATGAGGCGGATTATGTCTTCCGAAGTTATCTTATTGCCTTCGAGATAACTTGATAACAGCTCTTCGTCGCACATGGCAAGCTCTTCATGAAATTCATCTTCAGGCAGATCTTCATTAAAAGAGGTGCATGAAGATGAGAGATTATCCCTGATAGAAGAGGTTGTAGAAGAGATATCGGTGCCGGGCTGGTCGGTCTTGTTTACGAATATCACGGTAGGAACATTGTAATGTTCCAAGAGCTTAAACAACATCTTGGCCTGTGAAGTGACGCCGTCCGGAGCACTGATTATAAGAATGGCAATATCAAGAACCTGCAGAGTCCGTTCCATTTCGGGAGAGAAGTCTGTATGTCCGGGAGTATCAAGAAGATTGATACTTATGTCGTTGTAATCAAAAATAGCCTGCTTGGAAAAAATAGTTATTCCGCGGGATCTTTCGAGTTCGTATGTATCAAGGAAAGTGTCTTTGTGATCGACTCTTCCAAGCTTTTTGATTTTCCCTGAAAGATACAAAAGACTCTCCGAAAGAGTGGTCTTTCCCGCATCAACATGGGCAAGTATGCCTATGGTTATATTTCTTTTCATTTGCTCTTTTCCTTTAGAGTTTACTATGTAGATATGTTACTATTTGCGATATTTTTAGGCAATTGGATAGTGGACTAAAATGCGGCGTCTTGCAAATATTTTTCACAGAATGTACAATAATTTGAAAGTAAATAGCAGTTTGGGGTAGGAGGTAATTTGAATGAAAATTTGTCCTAATTGTGGGAAAGAGTTGGCAGATGACGTAAAATTCTGCGAAAAATGTGGCTTTTCTTTGGATACAGCAAGCCAGAATCAGACAGGTGACCAGAACGCTGCTCCACAGGATGCTAATGGAGCTCAGATGCAGCAGGGGTTCAATCAGAACGGAAGTTTTAATCAGTTTTCGTCTCAGTATGTGGAGTTTGATCCCAAGGATCATACTACAGAGTATGATGCACGCGATATTGCCGATAATAAGTTATTTGCGGTACTTGCATATACAGGTTTGATGGGAATGATAGTTGCTCTTTTGGTGAACAATTCACCTTTTGCAAGATTCCATGCTAAGAACGGAGCAATGCTCGAAGTGGCAACAATTATTTCTTTGGCCATTATGATAATTCCTTTTGTGGGATGGGTGGTTTCACCTATTGTAAATGTAATCTTACTTATAATAAGAGTCATAGGTTTTATAAATACACTTAAAGGAAAGGCAAAAGAATTACCTATAGTATCTGATATAGGCTTCCTTGGATAATCAAAAAATTATTATGCGAGCAGGTGTTTTGGATAAGGCACCTGCTTATTTTTTCCGGGAGATAAATCATGCCAAGAAAGCTTTCAGCTTATTTAAAAGAAATTTATGGAGAAAAGATATACAGACTTTCCCTCTCGTCAGGATGTACATGCCCCAACAGGGACGGCTCGATCGTTACCCCTGACGGAAAAAAGCTTACAAAGGGATGCACTTTTTGCTCAGAGCAGGGGTCAGGTGAGTTTGCGGCGCAGATCGCACCTATAGATGTGCAGATTGAGGATGCCAAATCAAGAATCCGGCAAAAGACCGATGCAAAGAGCTTCATCGCATACTTTCAGTCCTATACGAATACCTATGGCGATGTGGAAAGACTGGCTAGGCTCTATAATGAGACCATAGACAGAGATGATGTCAGGATATTGTCCCTGGGAACAAGACCTGACTGCCTTGGAGATGACGTAATGGAGATGCTTGCATCTCTTAATAAAAAGAAGCCTGTCTGGGTGGAGCTTGGACTTCAGACTATACATGAAGAGACAGCACGCAGAGTAGACAGAGGATATGAGCTTAGAGTTTTTGAAGATGCGTATAAAAGGCTCAAAGAAAATGGCATAACGGTTATAGTGCATATTATCCTGGGGCTTCCGGGTGAGACAAAAGGGGATATGCTTGAGACGGTTAAGTATCTTGCGAATCTGACACCTGTACTTGACGGTATAAAGATTCAGAATCTTCAGATACTAAAAGGAACTTCGATATATGATGAATTTGTACGTGAGCCGTTTCCTGTTATGTCAATGGAGGAGTATACGGATCTTGTGCGTGAGTGCATAACTCTTTTACCCGGGGAGACCGTAGTGCACAGAATGACCGGCGATGGCCCCAGACGTCTTCTCGTAGCGCCGCTTTGGAGCCTTGATAAAAAGAGAGTGCTTAATATGCTTAATAAAAAGTGTGATGAGATTTTTTACCGGCTTTGATAATATTTAGGTATATTTAAGGTATGAACTATAAACTTTATAATGGTACGTATTTTGCAGAATATGGTAAAATGCTGATACTTTAATATAAGATACTACAGGAAGACGGGATAAAGGGGGACATATGAAAAATAAACTGGTAGTAGCTTTAACTATGATAGCAATAATTTTTTCAACTGCTTCATGCAACAGAAATTCCAACGCACTTCAGCCGGGCGATGATACGGCGGAAGAAGTCTATGCGGATGAAGCGAGTAAAAATCTTACACCCGATCCGGATTCGGAGATCACAATCACAGCATTTAAATGCGGAAAGGCAGATGCTTTTCTTTTAAGGACCGCGAATCATACTGTTGTAATAGATACGGCAACCGAGAAAAAAGGTGACAATTTCCTTGAACTTATCGATGAACAGGGGATTGATACCATAGATGAGATCATAATCACCCATTTTGACAAAGACCACATTGGCGGCGCCGACCAGATAATCCGAAGTAAAAATGTCGGAAAGGTCTACACCACATATCTCTCAAAGGACTCGGATGATATAACCGAATATTACAAAGCACTCAAGGAAAAAGGCTATAAAGACCTTATCGTAAAAGATGTTATCTCTTTTAAAGAGGACGGAGTCGTATATACCATATATCCGCCCGAAGCGGTGAATTATAAGAGCAGTTTAAGCAACAATTCATCCCTCGCGATCAAAGTACAGTGCGCCGACAAGACAATGCTGTTCACCGGAGATGCTGAAGAAGAGCGTATCAACGAACTCATCGCAACAGACGGCCTTGAATGCGACGTCCTCAAAATGCCACACCACGGCCGTTTCAAGAAAAACCTCGATGAATTCTTGAACCGCGTCAATCCCAAGTACGCAATAATCACAGCAAGCAAAAAAGACCACGAAGACGCCGAAACAGTAGGATTACTGGATAATAAGGGGGTAGAAACATATATTACCCGAGATGGAGACATAACCATCAAGATGAACGCCGAAGGAATTACGATAGAGCAATAAAGAATATAGGCTGTTGCACTGAACATTTCAGTAAAGAATAACAATAGAGCAGGAAATGAGGGCTTCATATAACGCTTAGGGCGCACAGTCACCTGCTCGGAAATGTGCAGTTCTCGGACGAGCAAGATGATTTTCAACTTTAATAAACCCCGAAGATGCTGACTTCTCTGAACAACGTGAAAGGAAGCATCTTCGGGGTTTATTAAAGTATGAAAATCACTGCGCAGCCGTACACAAACATTTCTGAGCAGGTGACTGTGCGCCCTAAGCGTTATATGAAGCCCGGGGTTACCTTATCTTCACTGCAGTTCCGTATGCAACGATCTCGGCTGCACCTTGCATGACAGCGGATGAGCCGTAGCGTACGCCGACGATTGCATTGGCGCCAAGGCTTGTGGCTTCGTCAACCATACGCTTTGTGGCAATCTGCCTGGCTTCTGTGAGCATTTCTGTATAGCCTTTGATCTCACCACCAACGAGAGTCTTCATTCCAGCCATAAAATCTCTTCCTAAATTCTTGGACTGTACAACAGTTCCTTTCACGAGTCCGAGAGCCTCAATCTCTGCTCCGGGAATAGTATCAATACTTACTAGCTTCATCTTCTTCTCCTCCTTCGATTTCCTTAAACCTTTGCCTTAATGCAAAAATACAACCAACTATTACAGCAATGCCTATAAACATGATCACAATGAACAGAGGCATTGGAGTTCCGCCGCTTACACCTACTGTAAGGAAGAAGAGTAAATAAGCGACCATCATTGCCAAAATTACTGCAGCTGCCAACAGAGCGCCCAGTTTCTTTTTCTTGACGTCCGTTTTGGATACATTCATGAACTTTCCACCCCTTTCTTCAATCTTATGCATTTCTTCGAGATATTCCTCTGCTTTAAAATCAGAATAGTCAGGATTCTTGTCCTTTACGGAATCACACAGCTCAATCGCGCTCTCTAAGGACGTGATCTCACTTTTCAAATTGCTGCTCTGTTTCTCAAGACACATGCCCAGCGAAAGCTCTTTTTCCTGAACCTTGCGAATATCCTCCAGCGGTACCGAGAGCTTTCTTAAGAACTTAATCTTCATAAGCTCATCCACATCCTTAAGAGAATACTCCCTATACCCATTCTCCGGATCCCTCTCCGGCGAAAGGAGCCCCTGCTCCTCATAAAACCGGATATTCTTCTTGGTAATCCCAACCAGTTCCTCCACCTGACTAATCTTCATAAATATCTCTCCATCGTCCTGTCTATATAAGGAAAATACACCTTCCACCTTATGGAAGGTCAATACTTTACCAGAAAATTTTTGAAAAATGTTGTCAAAAGCTCAATTCGTAAACCGGTTATGGAAATATGGTATAGACAACTGAACGGGTCTTTGTGCTCGTCGGTACTTAAATCCTGTCTTTTAGGATTTTAGTACCGCTACGAGCACAATGAAGCGCAAGCGTCCCTGAAGTTGCCTATACCATATTTCCATAACCCTTCACAAACTTCGGCGCTTTTGACTCTTTCACCACAATGTTACTAAAAGGCGATACATGTGTATAGGTTATTTTTTTCGTAGCTTTATTTTTTGGGGGAAAAATAGTAAAATCTAAAATGTTATGGATTTGTTTGAGTATATGCGTGAAAACAACATGGATAAAGAGTCTCCGCTTGCCGCAAGAATGCGCCCAAGAACCTTGGATGAGGTGGTTGGACAGCAGCATATCATTGCTAAAGACAAGCTTCTTTATCGTGCGATTCAGGCAGATAAATTAAGTTCCATAATCCTGTACGGACCACCCGGAACCGGAAAGACTACGCTTGCTAAAGTTATCGCGGGTACCACGAAAGCTGAGTTTACCCAGATAAATGCTACTATAGCGGGCAAAAAAGATATGGAAGAAGTCGTAAACAAGGCTAAGGATAACCTTGGAATGTACGGCAAGAAGACCATTCTTTTTATAGATGAGATTCACAGATTCAATAAGGGGCAGCAGGACTACCTTCTTCCGTTTGTTGAGGACGGGACTGTGATCCTTATCGGTGCAACTACGGAAAATCCTTACTTTGAGGTGAACGGGGCTCTTATTTCAAGGTCGGTCGTGTTTGAGCTCAAACCGCTTACGGCTGAAGATATCAAAGTTCTTTTAAACCGCGCCGTTACTGATAAAGAGAGGGGAATGGGCGGTTATAATGCTGTTCTTGAACCTGAGGCTGCAGATTTTCTTGCAGATCTTTCTGACGGAGATGCAAGACATGCTCTTAATGCCATTGAACTTGGCGTTATGACAACAGAGCGAAGCAGCGACGGACTCATTCACATAACCAAAGAAGTTGCGGAAGAGTGCATACAGAGGAAGGTTGCCAGATATGATAAGGATGGCGACAACCACTATGACACTATATCGGCGTTTATAAAGAGTATGAGAGGCTCGGATCCGGATGCCGCAGTTTATTATCTTGCAAGAATGCTTGATGCCGGAGAAGACCCTAAATTCATAGTAAGACGAATGATGGTATGCGCTTCGGAAGATGTCGGAAACGCAGATCCGCAAGCATTGCAGGTGGCAGTTGCAGCTTCACTTGCAGTTGAGAGACTTGGAATGCCGGAAGCCAGGATAACGCTGTCTCAGGCGGCAAGTTATATTGCTACGGCACCTAAGAGTAACGCCGCTTATCTTGCGATAGAGAAGGCGCAGAGCACACTTAGGGAAACAGGGAATCTTCCCATCCCTTCGCATCTTCAGGATGCACATTACAAATCAGCAGCTAAGCTAGGACATGGAATTGGATACAAGTATGCTCATGATTATCCGGATCATTATGTAGAACAACAGTATTTGCCTTATGAACTTAACGGCAAGGAATTTTATAATCCGACAGGAAACGGATATGAGCTCAAGATAAAGGAACATATGAAGAAGTTGAAAAATAGAACGAAAAAGGAAGATTGATGAAGAAAAAAAAGCGCAAGATGCGAACCGGGCGGGGAGGAAAAAGAAATCAAAGAATCCGGCGAAACAGAAGACTGATAGTTCTTGCAGGAATAGTTACAACCGCTGCGCTTGTTTATTTTACTGTTATAATTGTTGGCTTAATAAAGAACCTGCATAGTAGGAGCTCTTTGTCGGAATCAGGTCCGTATGTTAAGGCGACCAAACTGGCAAATGAAACACCTCAAAATGTAAGTAAGGAGCTAAATGTCAATCCGGACATTATAAATCATATAATCGGAGCAGGCAGAAGAGTTTCAGAGGCTCTTTCGCAGAGACCTGAAACCGTTGAACTTACCCCTGAGAATACGGCAGAATTTGCAAGCATAAACAATTGTGCCATTGTAGATGGGGAAAAAATACAGATAGAAGCTACTTCTAACGGAATACCGGGAAGTGATGACAAATATTATTATCTTTTTGAACAGGCAACTTATGAGGATGAGATTGCCGAGGGTGCAGAGCCTATAGAAAAGACATATAAGGGAGAGGAAGCTTCGTTTAAGCTTAAACTCAAGAAGGAGTCCGCTGATACGCGATTATTTTCCAAATTTTCAATCGCGGTAAAAAAAGATGACAGTTATATTATTGTAAGTCATCCCAAATACATAAATAATCCCAATGCCTGCGCAAGACATAATTACAGTGGAATGAAGCATAGGTCTATAAAGGGAATCCTGCCTCATCCGCTTAGGCTTTCAGAATTGCCTGATCTTGGGGTTAATTATTGCTCTTATAATATTCCTCTTTCGCATATTCTTACGACTTCCGGCGGAATAGAGTATGAATATTGCGGAGTTAAATATCATTTTAATTCACAGATTATGAATGATTATGATAATCTGTTTAAGAAGCTCAATGATATGGGGATAGATATAGCCGCTATCATATTAAATGATGCGAATCCCTCCACATATCCCGAGATCACGCATCCAAATGCCAGAAGCGGATCATCGGCGCCTTATTATATGTTTAATGCGTCCGATGAAGGCGGTGTCAAGGCACTTGCGGCAATAGGAAGTTTTTTGGCAGGAAGATATTCGGGAACAGGGCATGGCAATGTCAGCATGTGGATCATTGCAAATGAGGTTAATGCCAGAAAAGAATACAATTACATGGCCAATACCGATGTGAATACTTATACAGCGGCATTTACAAGAGCTTTCAGAGTTTTTTACAATGCTATAATGTCTGAGAATGCCGGAGCAAAGGTTTATATACCTATCGACCAGCGCTGGACATATAACACGGAAAAAACAGGCGATTATGACGCTAAGGATGTTCTTGATATTTTTTCCACGTCGATAGCGAAATACGGCAATATAGACTGGGGACTTGCTGCTCATCCGTATTCTTTTCCGAACGGAAATACAGCATTTTGGAATGCTTCAAAATATGTAAATCATACAGAAACAACACCTACTATCACGATGGATAACATCGAGGTGCTTACGAATTATATGCAGAAAGACTCCATGAGGGATAATTCCGGCAATGTGCGCTCAATAATATTGAGTGAGATAGGCTATTCGTCCACATCCGGAGAAGACGTACAGGCAGCGGCATTTGCTTATGCTTATACCAAGATGGAGAAAAACGGTTACATAGATGCGCTCATGTTCTCAAGACAGGTTGATGCGCAGGATGAGATATCGGCATTGGGGCTTGCGCTCGGACTTGAGAATACAGGTGGAGGGCACAAGAAGATATATGATGTCTTTAAATACATTGATACGGACAGACGAAAAGAATTTGTTTCGTTTGCTTACAGTATAGTTGGAAAAGAGTTTTGATCAAGAGAGGAGCAATATTATGACTAACGCTGAAAAAGCACTTAAAATGCATGAGGAATGGCAGGGGAAGCTTGAGACACTTTCAAAAGCTGAAGTGAAATCAAAAGAGGACCTTGCGATAGCATATACACCAGGAGTTGCAGAACCTTGTAAGCTCATAGCAGAGGACAAGGAGCTTGCTTACAAGTACACGATAAAGTCAAATACTATCGCTGTTGTTTCGGACGGAAGTGCGGTTCTCGGACTTGGCAATATCGGACCATATGCAGCTATGCCTGTTATGGAAGGAAAAGCAGTTCTTTTTAAGGAGTTTGGAGGCGTTAATGCAGTGCCTATCTGCCTGGATACCCAGGACACAGAAGAGATAATTAAGGCTGTTACATATCTTGCACCCGGATTTGGCGGAATCAACCTTGAGGATATTTCCGCACCCAGATGTTTTGAGATTGAAGAGAGATTAAAAGAGATTCTTGATATCCCGGTATTCCATGACGACCAGCACGGAACGGCAATCGTAGTTCTTGCAGGTGTTATCAACGGACTTAAGGTTGTAGGCAAGAAGAAAGAAGACTGTAAGGTTGTTGTAAATGGTGCGGGAAGCGCCGGAATAGCTATCACAAAGCTTCTTCTTCGCTATGGATTCAAGAAAGTAATTATGTGCGATAAATCCGGAATTCTCAGTAAGTCATCACCCGATCTTAACTGGATGCAGGAAAAGATGATGGATGTGACAAATCCCGATCAGGAGAACGGAACTCTTGCAGATGCTCTTAAAGGAGCAGATGTATTTGTCGGAGTTTCAGCTCCCGGAATCGTGACAAAAGAAATGGCTCAGGGAATGAACAAGGATGCGATCATGTTTGCTATGGCAAATCCCGTTCCCGAGATCATGCCCGATGTTGCAAAAGAAGCAGGAGTAAGGGTTATAGGAACAGGAAGAAGTGACTTCCCCAACCAGGTTAATAACGTTCTTGTATTCCCCGGAATCTTCCGCGGCGCACTGGAAGGAAGAGCTAAGCAGATTACAGAAGAGATGAAGCTTGCGGCTGCAACCGCACTTGCAGGACTTATCCCGGATGATGAGCTTAACGATGAGAATATCCTTCCTGCAGCTTTTGATGAGAGAGTAGCGGATGTCATTTCAGCGGCAGTAAAAGCTCACATCTGAGAATGTGATATTGCACCGGTAATACTTATTTTTTGGAGGCAACATTGTGAGCTCACGGTATCTTACTTTATACAAAATGATTGTTCTGTACATGCTAAAGCGCTGCGAAGTGCCTCTTAGCAAGTCGCAGATCTATGACTTTATATTGGAAAAAGAATATACAACATTTTTGACGCTTCAGGAAGTATTTGCTGAGCTTGTTTCGTCTGAACTTATTGTTGAAAAAACTGTGGTGAACAGAACTTTTCTTGAAATCACCGCTGAAGGAGAAGAGACGCTCAAGTTTTTTGGCGATAGGATAAATCCTGCAATAAAGCAGCAGGCCGATGAGTTCCTAAAGGCAAACAGTCTGAAGTTCAGAAATGAGTCATCGATAGTCGGCGATTACAGCAAGACCGGAGACAAGGAGTATACTACGCACCTTGTAGCCATAGAGAACGGAAAGAGTATAATCGATATCGCAATTCCTGTCCCAACAGAAGAGATTGCCCAGGCAATATGCGATAAATGGCAAAAAAAGAACGAAGAGATCTACAGATACCTTATCGATGAATTGATGATGTGAAATACTGCGAGGGGCTTCACCATGTGGCTATAAGGTGGATTTTCTCGCGGTTACAGATGTTGATATTCAAGGCAATAAAAAACTGAACTTTTCATTCTTCGCTCCAAAACTCGCCCATAGATGGGCTCAGACAGTTGGAGCGAGGGCAGAATGAAAAGTTCAGTTTTTTATTGCTCTTGAATATGGCAACATCTGTAAAGACTTCGAAAATCCACCTTATAGCCACATGGTGAAGGGTGCAGTACTGCACATTCATTGAGCGCCTTAGGTAGTACTTCTTATTACTTTAGATTCTGATTGACACGGGTATTTATGATTGTTATAATAAACTTCGTGCTTTAGGGCATGCGCTGTTGTAGCACAGTCGGTAGTGCGTCGCATTGGTAGTGCGGAGGTCACGGGTTCGATTCCCGTCAGCAGCTTTGGAGAGTCGCTTTTTGGCGGCTTTTTTTGTTGATTTGAAATAACGCTTACGAGCGCCTTCTTCCAGTGAAAGCTCTTATTGTTTGTGGTTTCATTTCGTGGTGCTTTTTATTGAATAGGGCTTTTCATGTGAGTGTGGAATAGTGGGAGAGTTGGGACCTGCGGCGTCACCGTAAGGATATAAGGCGGATTTTCGCAGCATTTACATATGTTGCCATATTCAAGAGCGTAAAAAGGCTTCTTAATTCATTCTGCCCTCGCTCCAACTGTTTGAGCCCATTTATGGGCGAGTTTTGGAGCGAAGAATGAATTAAGAAGCCTTTTTATGCCTTGAATATCAACATATGCAACCCTGCGAAAATCCGCCTTATATCCTTACGGTGACTCACAGCCCACCGAACTTTCGCACAGACATCAGAAAAGGCTGCCACAAATGTGACAGCCTTCATTAAGCTTTATGCATCGATTACTGACATGTAGTAGGAGTAGAGACTCTTGTAGGTTGAGTTGTTGTAGTGGAGTCCGTCCCCTGTTGAGAAGCCGTTCTGCTTCAAATAAGAATAGCCATCAATCCAGGTGATTCTGGGATCGAGCTGAGACTTAAGCTTTGCATTGAAACGTTCTATCTGGTCATTGGAAACTGTCTTGCAGTTCTTTACCGGAGTAACGGCTGCGTAGTAAACCTTGATTCCGGCAGCAGTCCATGCATCAATATTGCTGTTTACAAGTTTGATGTATTTGGATGCATTTGCAAGATCGTTTACACCGAAGTTGATGATCATTGTGGTGCCGTTTCCTGCGTAATTGGGAATCTGAGGAAGAGCACTGTTCTTGAACCAACTGTAGCCTTCACCAACCTTGGCTACATATGCTTTGTCGGTTGAGCCGACAGCAGTTTTCATCTGAACTGTTCTTGAATCGCCGACAAAAAGAAAAGGCACTCCGGGGATTGCTGTAGATACATATTCCTTGCTGACATATCCCAATCCGTCTTTATATGCTACTTCATACCAACCGTTGCCTGTTTCGCCCGATACTTTAATAGGGGTTCCCCATGCGAGCTTTCCGATTTTTTCAAATTCTGTTCCTGCACCGCTTCTTACGTTCACGGTAGCTGTTGCGTACATATCCGCAGGAGCTTCATACGGTACAACAGCAGTTGGATCAACTTGCTCTTCAGGAAGGATAACCTGATCTGAAGATCCTGCAGTGGATGCTTCAGTATTTTCCGGCATGATCGAAACTGCTTGTGTTGCAGCGATGATCGAATCCTCGGTAGCTGAGATATCAATCTCACCCGTTGCCATTCCTGCTCCGCAGACTGCCAGCGAAGTTGCAAAAAGTACACCTGTTACCAATATTAAGTTTTTCTTTTTTAAATTCTTTATACTAATCATAATTCCTTGAAATTTTACATGACTGAGGCCGCGATGTCAAATTTGACTAAAAAGCAACAAACTTTTATAATAAGGCATTGGCTTTTATTGTGCTTGTATAAGTACTTTATTATAAGAAAAAAAGAGATTAAAGTTGATTGGAGAGGTTATGTGCGGAATTATTGGTTATATAGGTAAAAAGAGCACAAAGGATATCTTACTTGATTCATTGGAGCTTTTGGAATATAGAGGATATGACAGTGCGGGTGTAGCACTTTTTCCCGAGGGAGCAAACGGACCTGTTGTAAATAAGGTTGCAGGAAGAGTTTCCAAGTTAAGAGAAGTATGTGCCGGTCTTACAGATGAGGCTTGCGCCGGAATAGGACATACACGTTGGGCTACACATGGTGGAGTCAGTGATGAGAATGCTCATCCTCATCAGAATGGAAGAATTACACTTGTACATAATGGAATTATCGAGAATTACAAGGAACTCGTAAAAGAGTACGATCTTAAGGGCAAGCTTATTTCAGAGACAGATACTGAAGTAGCTGCAGCAGTTTTGAATTGCTTGTATGACGGAGATCCTGAGAAGGCATTGAGAGAGCTTGTTTCTAAACTTAAGGGAACATTTGCTTTTGCGGTTCTTTTCGCAGATCAGCCGGGTAAGATATATGCTATCAGAAATGTAAGTCCTATTGTTGTTGCAATGACTGAGCACGGAGCACTGCTTGCCTCTGACGTTGCAGCGCTTGGCGTACATGCAAAGGAATACGCATTCCTTCCCGAGTATCAGGTTGCATGCCTTTCAGCTAAGGGAATTGTTGTTCACGATGAGAAGAGACATGAGGTTCCTCTTCAGCTCATGACTATCGACTGGGATACAAGTCGTGGCGGCAAGGGCGGATACGCATTCTATATGGAAAAAGAGATCCATGAGCAGCCCGATGCCATTAAGGATACAATCGCACCTCACATCGTCAACGGAAATATATCTTTTGAAGCAGAGGGAATTCCAAATTCCTTCTTCAGAGAGAATCAGAATATTGTGGTTATCGCATGTGGAACAGCTATGCATGCAGGTCTTATAGGTCAGCAGCTTTTCCATTCACTTGCAAATATGCACACTGATGTTGCGGTAGCTTCTGAATTTACATACAACGATCCGGTTATTAAGCCCGGTACTCTTGTTATAGCTGTATCACAGTCAGGTGAGACCGTAGATACCATCGAGGCTATCAAGTATGCCAGAAAGAAGGGGGCAAAGGTCCTTTCTATAGTCAATGTAAAGGGCTCAACAATTGCAGATATCAGTGATTACTGCATTTATACTCACGCAGGCCCTGAGATTGCGGTTGCAAGTACCAAGGCTTTCACAAGCCAGTTATCTGTTTTCTACCTTCTTGCAATTCATGCGGCAAGACTTAACGGACTTGTTTCAGAAGAAGAGGTTAGCGAGTATTTGAATGAACTTCAGAGAGTTCCTGAAGTTATTGAACATATTTTAGAGAAAAAAGAATTCGTAAAGAAGATGACAAGCAAGTTTCTCCTTGCAGAGAATGCATTCATGATCGGTAGAGGACTTGATTATTCACTTCTTCTTGAAGGTTCGCTGAAACTTAAAGAAATTTCATATGTTCATTCGGAAGCATACGCATCCGGTGAGCTTAAACATGGAACAATTGCTCTTATTACAGACGGAATACCTGTAGTGGCACTTGTTACTCAGAGTGCACTTGCATCAAAGGAATACTCTAATATCAGAGAGGTTCAATCACGTGGTGCAAGTATGATACTTATCACAAGAGAATCTCTTTATAAGGATATGAATATCCCTGAGGATGATACATTTATCCTTCCCGAGATGGATGATAAGTTCATGCCGTTCCCTGCAGCTGTAGTTATGCAGCTCATAGCTTATTACACATCATATACAAAGGGATTCGATGTTGATAAGCCGAGAAACCTTGCTAAGGTTGTTACAGTTGAATAAATATAAATTATCAAGTTTGATTACAGAGAAGCCATAAGAATCAGAATATTCTTTTGGCTTTCTTTTTTATGGGAATCACGAAAACGGGATTTTAATATATTATTATTCAAAATATAGAGAAATTTTATACTTTAGTATATCAAAGCAGTGTAAAATGATAGTATGCAGGTATTGTTTTTGCGAGAAAAACCGATTTTTCGGGAAATGTTAAAGTAATTTATTGATCGCTATATGAGGTGAATAATTATGAATAAAACTCGTATCAACAAAAGCAACTTACTACAATCGGTAAAGGGTAAGATCCTTGTAATGGGCGTTCTTGGGATAGCCGTTGCAGTGATCGTAGGTCTTGTGGGAGTTGTATCCATTAACAGGAATGCAAAAAACAGCGAAGTTGTTTCTCTTGTCAATGAGATCAATGTTCTGCAGTCTGAGAATCTCGCCAATGATGCTCTTTATCAGTATTATGTGGATGAAGAATATCTTGATACCACATTGTCACATCTTGATGAAATGGATCTTAAAGCTAATCAGCTCAAAAAAATCGCATCCAGATCTTACAGTAGTTCCGTGGATTCGATTATTGAAAAAGTTTCCGCAGATAAATCAAATTACAGTGAGATCAAGTCAATCCATTCAGAACGTGGATACGACAGCAGTATAGGCAAATACAAGGAATTTGTTGATGCCAGTACAGCACTTTCGGACAGCTTTAAACAGCTGGTAAATAATAATAACTGGATGGAAATTCCATGGATTGATTCTACTTTTGGCGTTGAAGGTACTCCGGTTACGGTAGATGGCAAAGATTATACCATGGTAGCATATGAGAATGAACTTCCGGTTGTGGGAAAGCGTAACAATATGGCGTTCCGTCTTGGAGGAACATTTACATATAAAGGAGATTATTTTGTAAAGAATGTCAGGCTTGTAAATGGCTCTGATGAATTACCAATAGATCTTTCTGTTTACGATACAATGGAAAAGTCGGGAGATGGTCTTGCAGATGCGGCATTTGTTGATTTTGGCGGTGATAAGGCCATTAAGGTTACAGGTAAGTATGATGAAGTAAATAACAGGTGGGAAGAAGCAGCGACGGCAATTTCGATAGTTGATTACGATCTTGAGAAATATCCTGTTCTCAAATATGAGATGTACCTTGACAATTCAGTAATAGTGCCCGGTGGTGCGTATAAGTACGGCGGATCAATCTCGGGAGTATATGAATTTCAGACAAATCTTGAGGAACTTGATCAGATGGTAGCAGCTTACAGTAAACTTGTGGTTGAAGGTAAGGACGTTTCTTCTAATCTTACCGAAATTGAAGAGCGTATGTCGGAGATAGAAGCCAATATACCGAAGTTTACGACAGACCAGTCATTGGCGCAGACTTCTTTGGGATTCTTAGAGGCCAAAAAAGCGCTTTTTACAGATCTTAAGACTGTGGATGAAAGGACTCTGGCAATTAAGGCTGATAATAGCGCCATAAACGCTGAGCTGAGCGAACTTTGCGCAAAAGTACAGAATGATGCGGTTAATCAGATGAACGCCGTCAGAGCGAGCGTGACGGTGATCATTTTCCTGGTACTTGTCATAAGCGTTATGTTACTTCTTCTTATTCTTACAAGAGTCAGTGTGGGAATCAATAAAAGTGTTAAAGATTTCAGCTCGGCTGTTGAAGAAATTGCAGGTGGTAATATATCCGCAAGGGCAAATGCAAAGGGAAAAGATGAATTTGCATTTTTTGCATCCAGCTTAAACGGCTTTTTGGACACTTTGGAAGGAACTATAAGAAAGGCAAAAGAACTGACGGGAGTACTGGCGGATTCAGGTTTAAAACTTGAAGAAAGTGCATCCAAGACCAAAGTTGTTGCAGGTGAAATAAATGAAACCATAATTGAGATATCTAAGGGCGCAGGTGAACAGGCTAAAGATATTGAGACATCATCGCAGCGCGTTATTGATATAGGCAATAATATAAGAGAGATTCTTACAAGTGTATCAGGATTGTCGGAGAAATCTGATTCCATGAGTTCTGCAGGAAAAGAAGCTTCGGTTAATATGGATACATTGAACAGGTCAAGCGATTCCACAAATGAAGCATTTGGAAGAATCGTTGAGCAGGTTAACAAGACGGATGAGTCTGTAGGCAAGATTCAGAGTGCGGTAAGCTTGATATCTTCTGTGGCCAATCAGATCAATCTTTTGTCACTTAATGCAAGTATCGAGGCGGCAAGAGCCGGAGAAGCAGGTAAAGGCTTTGCGGTCGTTGCAAGTGAGATTTCCAAGCTTGCCGATCAGACCAATGAATCGACATCTATTATCGAGGGCATAATCAAAGGGCTTACCGAAGAATCAAGCCGGACAGTCGAAACTATAAATGAAGTGACGGAGCGCATTGAAGAACAGAAGAAGAGTATAGACAGTACAAGCGATCTGTTTGGAAATGTCAGCACAGGTATAAGTTATACAAGAGAAGCGATTTCAACCGTTCTATCTCAGGCTGAGCAATGTGAGAAATCGGGAGAGCAGGTTGTTGATCTTATGACTAATTTGTCGGCTATTTCGGAAGAAAATGCGGCATCCGCGGAGACAACGTCTACAGCTATGACAAAGCTCAATAATGAGGCGGTAAAATTGGCTGAAACAAGTGCAGAGCTTAAAGAACTTGCCGATAATCTTAAGGACGATCTTGAGTTCTTTAAATTTGGATGACCTTTTGATATGTAAGAATAAAATAAAGATATGTATGAATGGGGCTGTCGTTTTAGATGATTACTTAGGAGGATTCATCTAGAGCAACAGCCCAGTTTTTGTTCTTTTATAAAGTACAAGTAATCGGTAGACTTTTATATATAGTGAGAGTAAAATATAGAAACTATGCAATAAACATGATAGAAATAAAAGGGAGGAACTATGGAAGGAAAAAGAAATATATTCGGAGACGGAGCTTTTTACAGAAATGTTGTTAAGATTGCTGTGCCGATAATGTTACAGCAACTTATTCAGAACATGGTCTCCCTTATAGATAATTTCATGGTATCCGGACTTGGCGACGTCTCTATGTCGGGAGTTAATGTTGCAGGTCAGATACTCTTTATTTTCATGGTATTTCTTAATACCATCTGTATGTCGGGAGGAATATTCCTCACGCAGTTCTTTGGCGCCAATGACAAGGCAGGAATGCAGCAGGCGTTTATATTTAAGCTGTTTATGGGAGTTTCTGCTTTTATTCCTTATTTTCTGGTTTGCAGAGTTTTCCCGCGGCAGGTCTTGTCGCTTATGCTCATAGGAAATACCCAGGCGCCGTTTATCCTCGATGAGGCGGTGAGATATATCAATATCATGTTCTGGATGGGGCTTCCCATGACTTTTTCTGTATGTATAGCGACTTCTCTGAGAGATATGGGAAGGGTAAAGGCACCGCTTATCGTAACGATAATAGCTACGCTGACCAATACTACTTTTAATTACCTTCTTATATACGGAAACTTCGGTTTCCCCGCACTTGGCGTAAGAGGAGCGGCTTTTGCGACTGTTATAGCCAGAACGCTTGAATTTGCTATCTTTGTCGGTATATATATCAAGGTTAAGCCTGATTTTGCCGTTGGATTAAAGAATGGAATTAAAGTAAATTTCGGCCTCTTTGGCGAGATATTGAAAAAAGGAGCTCTAATGCTCTTCTGCGAGATGACATGGGTGCTTTCTGAGACTGTAAATACCGCTATTTTTAACAGTAGAGGAGGAGCGGAAGTAGTATCCGGAATGGCGGCAGGTTTTGCCATCGCAAATCTCTTCTTTGTTGCATTTGGTGGAATTTATTCTGCTACAAGCGTGATTATGGGCAAGACACTTGGAGAAGGCAAACTTGAAGAAGCACGTAAGCAAAAGAGCTGGCTCTTGTCCGGGGCATTTGCTTTTGGCTGTGTAATGACGCTTGTCGGTTTCGTGACTACGCTTATCGTGCCTGTAGTATACGGAAGATTGAGTGGCGGCGCTATAGACATATGCAGAAGGATGGTTATAGTATTATCTGTGTTCATGCCAATATGGGTGTATATCAATGCTCAGCAGGCAGTTGCCAGATCCGGCGGTGATACCAAGATGGGAGCATACGGAGATGCGCTTGTAACTTTGTTCGTACTTCTACCGATGATACTTATCCTTGGTAAATACACGGATATAGGCCCTATTGAGCTCTTTATATGTGTAAAACTTGTTGATTTTATCAAGATAACTATTTTCCATTTCTGGTTAAAGAAAGAGCGCTGGCTCAATAATCTTGCGATAGGGCATGCAGAGTAAATTATGTAAAAAAAGGAATTATGCACCATGGATCTTATCAAGAAATTTATACCCTATTACAAACCTTATATCGGAGTGTTTTTGTTCGATCTTTTTTGCGCGACGGTTCTTTCAATAATCGATCTCGTATTTCCACAGTTCATAAGGATACTCAGAGAGACGCTGTTTCTTGAAGAACCTGCGATCATAATGAAAAGGATATGGATCATCGGACTTTTGCTGCTTGTTTTGTATTTCATCAGATTCCTGTGCAGATGGTACGTGACATACTGGGGACATATGATGGGCGCCAAGATGGAGTCCGGCATGCGAAAAGAGCTTTTTGAGCGATTTGAGGCATTTTCTTTTTCATATTATGACACGCACAACACGGGCGAGATGATGAGTAAGCTTGTATCGGATCTCTTCGATATTTCCGAGCTTGCGCATCACGGCCCCGAGAATATATTTATCTCTTTTGTGAAAATAGTCGGTTCATTCATACTTCTGATGCGTATAAATGTGCCGATGACGCTGTGTCTTGTGTCTGTTGTGTTTGTAATGGCAGTATTCTCCGTAAGTCGTAACAGAAAGATGAGAGCTACGTTTTCCGATAACAGAAAGAAGGTTGCGGGAATCAACTCATCACTTCAGGATACGCTTGGCGGTATCAAGGTCGTGAAGTCATTTACGGGTGAGGAGATTGAGGAAAAGAAATTTGATAAAAGTAACCATGCTTTCCTTGAGTCGAAGAAGGACAATTACAAGCAGATGGCGCTTTTTCATTCGGGAAACAACTTCTTTGAAGGACTTTTGTTTGTAACTGTTATTGTGGCCGGCGGCGTATTTATCGCCAAAGGACAGATGACGGTTGAAGATATGGCCATATATGCGTTGTATATCAATATATTTATCAATCCGGTCAATGTACTTGTCGAATTTACGGAGCAGCTTCAGAAGGGGCTTGCGGGATTTGGCAGATTCTGCGAGGTTATGGAGACACAGCCCGAGATTGTTGATAAGGAAGGGGCAAAAGAGCTGACACACGTTGAGGGCGTTATTGATTATGAGGATGTTTCTTTTGCATACGGAGAGGAAGACAGCGTTCTTGACCACATCAGTCTACATGTTGATAAGGGTAAAAATATAGCTATTGTAGGTCCGTCGGGTGGCGGAAAGACAACGCTTTGTTCACTGCTTCCGAGATTCTACGATGTTACGGGCGGAAGCGTTAAAATAGACGGAGTTGACATTCGTGACGTAACGCAGAGATCGCTTAGATCATTTATCGGAATTGTGCAACAGGACGTGTATCTCTTTAACGGCACGGTTCGAGAGAATATCGCATACGGAAAGCCTGATGCCACAATGGATGAGATAAGGGAGGCAGCTGAAAAAGCAGATCTTATCGGGTTTATAAACACCCTGTCAGATGGATTTGACACACTTGTCGGTGAAAGAGGAGCAAGACTGTCAGGTGGCCAGAAACAGAGAATTGCCATCGCAAGAGTGTTCCTTAAGAACCCTCCGATACTTATTCTTGATGAGGCTACAAGCGCACTTGATAACGAAAGCGAGAGATATGTTCAGGAAAGTCTTGAAAAACTCTCGGTCGGAAGAACAACAATTACGATCGCACACAGACTTTCAACAATCCTTGGTGCCGACGAGATCATTGTTCTTGGAAGTAACGGCATAGAAGAGCGCGGAACGCACAAGGAACTTTTAAAGACAGGCGGTTTGTACGAGAAATATTACAGAATGCAGTTTGAGTAAATTTTCTGATTTAATGCGGGAAACGCTATGTAATATAGGCGTTTCCCTAAAATAAAAGCGGCTCAAGCAGACTTGGGCGAGGAGACAAAGCATGCGGAAAATTAAGTTGGCGGAAATATCAATAATATCTGTTCTGATCTGGGTTGGATGTCTTATTTTTTCAAACATTTGCTATGAAGAATGCGATGATATAACCATGAATTTCATAGCCGCGGGTGCATATGGTGAACCATCACAGTATTTGGTTTACAGCGGGATATTGTTTGGATATTTTATTAAATTTATGTATGCGCTTTTTCCTTCGGTCAATTGTTACCTTTGGGTATATCTGATATTCAATCTTCTGGCGGTGATCCTATTATTGCTGGCTGTAACGCATGATGCATCATATCTGTCAACTGCGATACTGTCTGTGTTTATCAACATTCTTTTTGCAAAAGACATTTATATAAATCTTCAGTACACCAAGAATGCGGTGCTTTATGCGGCGGTCGGATTTGCTGTTCTTGCATGGGCGCTTGGCAGGGAAAAGACAAATATTATATATGTTATTGCTTCTTCGGTGCTTATTGCTTTGGGACTTAGCGCAAGAAAAGATTCTTTCCTGATGGTGCTGCCTGTGGGCTTTATTGCAATTGCTCTGGTGCTTTTCTTGAAAAGAGCTGAGATTAGGAAAAGAGCAATTTATCTTTTGATCCCGTTTCTTTTTACATTAACCGTCATTTCCTCCAATTTTGTGGCATTTAAGCTTAATAAAGGATGGAAGGATTTCTATGAGTGGGATGGCATAATGATCCAGAAGCGTGATTATGGCAATTATAATTTCAATTGGAATCGTGAAGGCTATGAAAAGGCCGGCTTTTCTGAGGGGGATTTTAAACTGCTTGATGAATGGATGTGGAATGATACTGAAGTTTTCAGTTTGGATAAAGTAAGGCAGATACCGATTATCGGAAAAGATACCAGAGTAAGTAATCTGCGCTTTGATCCGGATATTTTTGCACAAACTTTTGAAGAGATACAAAAAACATCGACTTTGAGTGTGTTACCTTATGTGCTCTTAGGACTGCTCCTTTTGACGGCTGCTCTTTGCATATTCAGTAAATCATATCTGCTTCTTGCGGCAAGTTTAGTCTGTGTCATCACAGCATATGGTGAACTTTATTATCTTTTGAATATGAGACGAGCCATATGGAGAGCGGAGTTTGGCGTGTGGTTTGTGCCTATTGTTTTTCTTACGATGTTTGCAACGGTGTTACCGAAACCTGAATTAAAGAGTACGGGTAAAAAGAGAATTTTGGGTATTGTAATGGCAGCAATTGCCGTGGTAACTCTTTTTTCCTGGCAGAAAAATTATCTTGATTACAGCCGCAGAAGTTATCTTCAGGTGAGCGATTCGGATGTGGAGAGGCATAATGAGATAGATTCTCTTGCCAAAAGCGACGGTTACTATGTAGTAAGCGTTATGAGAATGGTTGTCGGAATGTGTGGCGCAAAGAATATATTTGAAATTGACAAGAAATACGACGGCTGGTTTGACAATATTCTTTTTGACGGAGGTTGGCTGCTTCCATCTCCGATAGGGCTTTATTCTTTTAATAAGAATGGAGTATCAACGTCAGCGGCGGCACTTGTTGACAGGGATGATGTATATTACTGGGGCGACGGTGAACGAATGGGATATTTATATCAGTTCTTGAATGAACACTATGGCCCCGGAATAGAAGTGTGCGATACCGAGGTTAACGGCGTATCGGTGTGGAAGTTCTTTAGGGCTCAGAAATGAATAAAAGAATAGTCCGGACGACTTGATAAATAAACTTTGGCGATTTATACGATATAAAACCCTTATAAATCGCCAAAGTTTTATTTTTATAGCCTACTTTGGCGGTTTATAGAGGGAAATACCTACGATAATTGTTATGTAAAGAAAAAGACAACTGTGATATAATTTTTTACAGATGTAGCTATTTACTTGATTATAGGGGGCTTACGTATGGATATAGGTACATTCAATATTGCAATCTGTGATGATGATAAAGAGTTGCACGATGAAATAGTCGGGTTATGCAACTCATTTTTTATTGGGAAAAAGTTGAATTATAAGTTATTTTCGTATTATCTGTATTGTATATTTTGGAATAGGAATATATAGGATACGACGAAATACTTATATAAGCAAACGAGACATATTTTGGTTAAGCATAATTGATTTAGCAATGATTTTTTTAAACACATTTAGATTACGATTTATTACTTGTGTGTTATGGGTGGGATTTTATTCAAGAATGAGAGATATTCTAAAAAAGATTGCAAAATAAAGTAATCACAAATAATCAGTGTGAGGTAGCATATATGTCAATAGTCATAAAGAATGTATCAAAGCGTTACAGCAGGGCAAAGGTAAATGCATTGGAGAATATCTGCACAGAAATTCCGGAAGGGAATTTTGGATTGCTTGGTGAGAACGGTGCAGGAAAAAGTACGCTGCTAAAAATATTGGCGACTGTATCCGGGCTTGATAAAGGCGAGGTTTATTACGATGAGTATGATATTGCCAAGGATACCGTTTCTGTTCGAGATATGTTAGGTTATCTTCCTCAGAAAT
>JAEEGI010005342.1_pt1 | contig 29587 bp, 29 predicted proteins | sample 8958751 | NCBI WGS metagenome assembly JAEEGI01 (sample SAMN16246545, study PRJNA631951) | gut metagenome | biome: gut microbiome; feature: rumen; material: KS-attached | host: Bos | place: Iran: Karaj | collected 2018-10 | reverse complement strand
TAGTGGCCGGCCATGTGCTTGTTCTTGAACACGCGGCTGGGATCGGAGTTCGCGCTCATGGAGCCGACGCCACGATGATACTTGGAGCCGTGCGCCATGGGGCCAGTGTGCTGGTTCCAGCGGTAGATGGGGCCGGTGTAGCCGTGACCCTTGCTGGTTCCGGTAACGTCGATCTTGTCGCCTTCGGCGAATACGTCGACTTTGACAACCTGACCCACTTCGTAGGAAGCAGCGTCTTCCAGCCGGAACTCACGCAGATAGCGCGTCGGCGCGACGCCCGCTTTCTTGAAGTGACCCGCTTCGGGCTTGTTGACCAGCTTTTCAGCACGCTTTTCGGCGTAGGTGTCGAAACCGAACTGAACCGCTTCGTAACCGTCAGTTTCGTTGGTCTTCTTCTGCACCACGGTGCAGGGGCCCGCCTGAATGACGGTAACCGGGACCAGACTGCCATCCGGCATAAAAATCTGGGTCATACCGAGCTTCTTGCCCAGAATAGCTTTCTTCATGTCGTTTGTCCTCCTGCCTTACAGCTTGATTTCGATCTCGACGCCGGCGGGAAGATCAAGCTTCATCATGGCGTCCACAGTGCGCTGGGTGGGATTGTGGATATCGATCAGACGCTTGTGAGTGCGGCGCTCGAACTGCTCACGGCTGTCCTTATACTTGTGGGGCGCACGCAGGATCGTAACGATCTCCTTCTCAGTGGGGAGCGGGATCGGGCCGGCAACCTGGGCTCCAGTGCGCTTTGCGGTCTCAACGATGCGCTCCGCGCTGCGGTCGATCAGGTTGTGCTCGTAAGCCTTGAGCTTAATACGGATTTTCTGGTTGGCCATCTTTTTTCCTCCTAATGATTTCGTACTCGCGGTCCGAGGGGGGAGTATCCATGGCGGATGGTCTTCCGCGCAGTCGGTAGGCCTTCTTCCGCCGGATCCCTCTTTCCATCCTTCCCTTTTCGCATGGTCGGCGCCGGGAAGTGTGAGTCCGTTGCCCGGTCATGCCGGGCTGGTCCGCCGCAATTACCCGCCAAGGCCGGGCGGCAACTTGCAGTTTCATCCCATAAACAGACAACGCTCTGATTATAAAGCATCTTTCAAGAGAATGCAATAGTCTTTTTTCATTTTTTCCCTCTTTTTTTGGTCTTTTTTTCTGAAAAAACGGCTAAAAACCTCGTTTTTTTAGTACTCATTTTTCTTCATCGTGTCCACGCAAGCGTGCGTCTCATTTGTTCGGGTTTTCGGGGTATGTCGCATCCAGAGGTATGAATTATGGCACGATTTGGGCAGAATTTGACGCTGTCTTTTTCATTATTTATAATTATCACGATCCTGCGCAGTGCGGGAAGTACATATTCAGAGAGGATGCTTTCAATGTTTGGTCATCGTGCAGACGGACATCTCATAAAGGAAATCGATCCCATCATCGCGCTTACCCCCTACCTCATGCCTATGCGCTGCGACGCGCAGGTCTTTTCGGATTACAAACTTGATTTCGAAAAGCTTGCCCGCTATATCGTTGCCAAGGCTGACGAAGGCTATAAGATCACATTCATGGAGATCATCATCGCAGCTTATGTGCGCACTGTATCACAGCTGCCCGAGCTGAACCGCTTTATTGCGAACAAGCGTCTGTACGCCCGTAACCAGCTGGTCGTCTCCTTTGCCCTGCTTCAAAATTCTTCGGACAACAAGATTGCCGAAAACACCACGAAGTGCTTCTTCGATCCTGCTGATACTATATATGATGTAGCAGACCGCATCAGTGAAACGATTGAGCGCTGCCGCAAAGAAGACGCAGACAACAGCACCATGAAAATCGCCAAGCTGTTGCTGCGCCCTATTCTTGCCAACATCGTCGTGAGCTTTGCTCGTCTGACAGATCGTTATGGCATTCTGCCTCGCTATATTCTAAATGCAAGTCCCTTCCACACCAGCATGTTCATCACCAACCTGGCTTCAATCGGTATGCCTGCGGTACAGCATCATATCTATAACTTTGGTACCTGCTCACAGTTTATCTCCATTGGTTCTGTAGAACGCACCACCCAGGTGGACGCCAAGGGCAACGTAACACGCAAGCGTCTGCTCCCCCTCGGTCTTGTCTGCGATGAGCGCATTGCAGAAGGCGCGATGTATGCAACGATGCTGGCACTGATGGGTAAGATTCTCAATGACCCCGAGCAGCTCGAAACGCCGCCTGCCAAGGTTTATTATGACGAAGGTCACGAGTATCATCTGCCCAAGCCCAAACACCGTATATTTAAAAAGAAGGAAAGCGATCCTCAAAACGCTTAAACGTGCTTTTGATCCGCCGCCCGCCGCGGCGGATTCCTTTTCTGTAACAAGGATCGGTTTTACACAAAAATGCCCGATTTTGCCATGTTCATGGCTTGCAATGGGATATTCTGTATGCTATAATACAATACTGCGTGCGAACAGGCAGAAGTGCCGCATGCATACTGATCGTAACTGATCGCGAGGAGGATCAACATGTCTTACACCGTCGAAAAAATCTCCGGTAACAAAGTTAAGCTTACATTCGTAGAGAGTGCCGAAGCTTTTGACGCAGCAATGCAGAAAGCCTATCTGAAGAACCGCGGCAAAATCAATGTCCCCGGTTTCCGCAAGGGCAAGGCTCCGCGCAAGCTGATTGAGAACATGTACGGCGAGTCCGTATTCTATGACGATGCTTTTGAGATCGTCGCTCAGCCCGCTTATGACGAAGCCCTCAAGGCTGATGCGATCGCCGCCGTAGATCGTCCCGAAGTGGACATCCAGCAGATCGGCGCCGGCCAGGAGCTGAAGTTCACCATCGAAGTCTTTGTCAAGCCGGATATCACCCTGGGTGAATACAAGGGTGTAGCGGTGGAAAAGAACGTTCAGCCTGTGACCGAGGAAGCAATCAACGCCCGCATCGACAGCGATGTGGAGCGCGCCAGCACCACCCAGGACGTAACTGACCGCCCCGTGCAGGCTCAGGATACAGTCAATCTGGACTATGCCGGCAGCGTGGACGGAGTACCTTTTGAAGGCGGCACTGCTCAGGGACAGACCCTGGTAATCGGCAGCAACACCTTCATTCCCGGTTTCGAAGATCAGATGATTGGCATGTCCATCGGCGAAGAAAAGGATCTGCAGGTCAAGTTCCCCGAACAGTACCATGCTGAAGAACTGGCTGGTAAAGACGCTGTGTTCCATGTCAAAGTAAACGGCATCCAGGAAAAGATCAAGCCCGAACTGGATGATGACTTTGCCGCCGACGTCAGCGAATTTGATACCTTCGCTGCCTACCGTCAGAACATCGTCGATACGCTGGAAAAGAATGCCTCCGAGCGTGCGGAGTCCGAGCTGGAAGATGCACTGGTGCAGAAAGTGGTTGATGCTGCTGACTGCGACATTCCCAATGCCATGATTGAAGACGAGATCACTTCCATGCTGCGCGAAATGGAAATGCGCATGGCTTACCAGGGGCTGCGCTTTGAGGATTACCTCAAGTATACCGGCCAGACAATGGATCAGCTGCGTGAGCAGTACAAGAGCGAAGCCACTAACCGCGTAAAGACCCAGCTCGTTCTGGAAGCTGTTGCCAAGGCCGAGAGCATTGAGCCTACTGAGGAAGACATCGAGGCCACCTATGCCGACCAGGCGAAGCGCATGAACCGCGAAGTTGAGGAGTTCAAGGCCTCTCTTTCTGACGGTCAGAAAGCCTACCTGAAGGAGACTGCTGGCATCAAGAAGACTATTGACTTCCTGAAGGCAAATGCTGTCATCACCGAGAAGGTTGCTGAGAAGGCCGAAGAAAAACCCGCCAAGAAGCCGCGCAAGAAGAAGGCCGCCGATAAGGCTGAGGATACTGCGGAAGAAAAGGGCGAGGAGTAATATTCGCACTGAAAAGGGCTTGCACTGCGTCGGCGTATGATACGTTCGGCCAGGTTGTCAAGCCCTTTCTTTATAAAATCGACCCATGGAGGAAAACAAATGAGCATTCTTATTCCTAATGTTGTAGAACGCACCAGCAACGGTGAGCGCGGTTATGACCTCTATTCCCGTTTGCTCAAAGACCGTATTATTTTTCTTGCCGACGAAATCACCGATCAGGTGGCCAACATCGTTGTCGCACAGCTTTTGTTCCTGGAAATGGATAATCCCGACGCTGATATCTCGCTGTATATCAATAGCCCCGGCGGTTCAGTGACCGCAGGTATGGCCATTTATGACACGATGAATTATGTCAAGTGCGATGTCCGTACTGTATGCATCGGCATGGCCGCCAGCATGGGCGCTTTCCTGCTGATGGCGGGCGAAAAAGGCAAGCGTCTGGCTCTCCCCAACAGCGAGATCATGATCCATCAGCCTTTAGGTGGTGCCAGCGGACAGGCCACTGACGTGGAGATCCGAGCAAGATGGCTCCTGAAGACCAAAGACAAGATGCTGCGCATGATGAGCGAAATGACCGGTCAGCCTGAAGACAAACTGCGTATTGACTGCGAGCGCGACTATTTCATGTCCGCAGAAGAAGCACTGGAATATGGCGTAATTGACAGCATCTACTCTCCCCGCAAGAAGAACAATGCCTGAGGTACAATATGGCCAAGGATGATTTCACTACCCGCAAGCTGCACCGTTGCAGCTTCTGCGGAAAAACGCAAGATCAGGTACGCCGGCTGATTGCCGGCCCAAATGCATTCATTTGCAATGAATGCATCATGCTGTGCCGCGATATCATCGACGACGATGTGGTTTCTACCATGAACGCTGCCGTCAAAAACGCGCCGATCCCCCTGCCCAGCGAAATGAAAGCTGTACTGGACGAGTATGTGATTGGTCAGGAAGCCGCAAAGCGCACCTTGTGTGTTGCAGTATACAACCACTATAAGCGTATCAGTGCTCCTCCCAAAGCTGGCGATGTGGAACTTCAGAAGTCCAATATTCTGATGGTCGGTCCGACCGGCTGCGGCAAGACGTATCTGGCGCAGACACTCGCACGCGTTCTGAATGTGCCTTTTGCCATTGCAGATGCTACTGCGCTTACTGAAGCCGGATATGTAGGCGAAGATGTGGAAAACATCCTGCTGCGCCTGATCCAGGCTGCTGATGGTGATATCCAGGCCGCACAACGCGGTATCATCTATATTGACGAAATCGACAAGATTTCCAAAAAGAGTGAGAACGTCTCTATCACCCGCGATGTCAGCGGCGAAGGCGTGCAGCAGGCTCTGCTGAAGATCCTCGAAGGCACTGTTGCAAATGTTCCGCCCCAAGGCGGGCGTAAGCATCCTCATCAGGAGTTCATGCAGATCGATACCACCAATATTCTCTTTATCTGCGGCGGTGCTTTCGATGGGCTTGCGCCTATGATCCAGCAGCGTATTGGTTCCCGTACCCTGGGCTTTGGTGCCAAGCTGAGTGGTGACAGTGCAGATGAACAGGACAGCATTCTTCGGCAGTTGCGTCCGGAAGACCTGATGAAGTACGGGCTGATTCCCGAGTTTGTCGGGCGTCTGCCTGTTGTCGTAACGCTCGATAAACTGGACGAAGCCGCGCTCGTGCGGATCCTGACCGAGCCGAAGAATGCTCTTGTCAAACAGTATGCACGCTTGCTCGAACTGGACGGTGTGGAGCTGTCCTTCGATCCGGATGCCTTGAACGCGATCGCACATCTCGCGATGCAGCAGAAGAGTGGTGCCCGTGGGCTACGTGCCATAATTGAACATGCACTACTGGATACCATGTTCGATCTGCCTTCACAGAAGGACGTGACCGCATGCCAGATCACGCGTGATGTCATCACTGATGGAGCAAAGCCACAGCTGACCCGTGCCGCGCATGCACCGCGGCTCCAGCGCGGAAACAAAAAAACCGCGACACCGGAAATGCCGCAATCGGATGCTGTTTAACTGCAACCGGTGAAAATAAAGAAGCCAGGCTACTGACCTGACTTCTTTTATTTTCAATTTAGGCTTTATCAGCCTTGCAGACCGCGTGCCTGACGATCCATATCCTCAACAACGATGTCGCAGATCTCGCCCAGTGAAGCGCAATATTCCAGTACTTTCCACGGTTCGTTAGTGTGGAAATGCAGTTTAATCATCTCATCATCGCCCACTACCAGCAGGCAGTCGCCCTTCAGGTTCTCAGTGATATAATCGTTGATCTTATCTTCGTCAAGGTCATGGCCTTCGATCAGCAGCTGTGTGTCATACCGATACTCTAACATAATGATCCTCCATCAGTAGATTGGCCGCATCGGCCACTGGCATTATAACGCACTTATACCCTTTCTGTCAAAAATAGATCAGCCGTTGTATTTTTAATGCATCTCCAACATTTATCTGCAGTTTTCGTGATATACTGTATTTGCATCATATAATTGAAAGGCAGACACAATGGCGGGTCAGCGTAAAAGTGTGGATATGACGCAAGGCAGCATTTGGAAATTGCTGCTTTCTTTTGCATTGCCTCTGCTTATTGGGCAGGTCTTCCAACAGCTTTACAGCACCGTAGACAGTATCGTTGTCGGTCGTTTTGTCGGCAAGGAAGCCCTTGCAGCCATTGGTTCTACAGGCAGCCTGATCAACTCACTGATTGGTTTCTTTACCGGTCTGTCAACAGGCGCTGGCGTTGTCATATCCCAGGCATTCGGTGCCAAGGATGAAAAAGGCGTTCACGATGCAGTGCATACCGCCTTGCTCCTGACACTGCTTGCTGCTATATTCTGCACGTTGCTGGGGCTCATTACTTCCCCCGCTCTGCTGCGCATGATGGATACCCCGGATGACGTAATCGGAGAGGCAACAATCTACCTTCGTATTTATTTCGCAGGCATTATCGGGCTCATGTTCTATAACATGGGTGCAGGTATTCTGCGTGCAGTCGGAGATTCACGCCGTCCGCTGTATTTCCTGATCTTCTCTGCAAGCGTAAACGTTGTGCTGGACCTGTTATTCGTTATCGTTTTCCATCTGGGTGTTGCGGGCGTAGCATACGCTACAATCCTTTCCCAGATTCTCAGTGCCACGCTGACACTCTTCGTCCTTAGCCGCAGCAATGAAAGCTACCGCTTCATTCCCAAGGATCTAGTTATACGCAAGCCGCAGCTGAAGCGTATTGTAAAGATAGGTCTTCCCACAGCTGTACAGACCAGCATCGTTTCCTTTTCGAACGTGTTTGTTCAGGGATACATCAACGCTTTCCAGTCCTCCTGTATGGCCGGCTGGGCCAGTTACAACCGTCTTGATGCTTTCGCCTGGCTGGCTATGATGTGCCTGGGTATGGCGAATACCACATTTGTCGGGCAGAACCTGGGCGCTGGAAATATTGCACGTGCCAAACGCGGCGTACGTACCGCTCTTATCATGGCCATCATCAGTACCGCAGCAATTGTTGCCGGACTCATGCTGTTTGCCGATGAGGCGCTGAAGCTGTTCAACAGTGATCCTGAGGTCATTTCCTATGGACGTAACTTTATCCTCTGGCTTTCGCCTTTCTATATTCCCTTCTGCTTCTCACAGATTTGTGGTGGAGCACTGCGGGGCGCAGGCGATGCTATGCCTCCTGCAGTAATCTCGGTCGGTTCTTTCGTTTTCTTCCGTCAGCTATACCTGTTTATCGGCACCAAGTTCATTACCAGCCCCATTTATGTGGGCATGGCTTATCCTGCCGGCTGGGTGGTCGCCAGTGCTCTTATGTATATCGTATATAAGAGCGGTCGCTGGGAGCGGAAACTGGCTGTCCGCACATAATCATTTCAGCATAGTTTGAAAGGAACATATTTGTGAAAAAGGTCAGGCTTACCATTACAGGCAGCCAGTGCCGTTCTGGATACTTTCATAAAGGTCAGGAGTTCATCGTGGAAGATCTCTGTCCGCCACTCTGTCATGAGCTATGGAACGTTATCTATCCTTATGTATTCGCGCTGCAGAACGGCGGAAACCTGGACTGCGGAAACATAAAAGTCAAATCATTCGATGCCGTTTGCCCCGACGGGGCTCGTGTAAGTATTCATGGAGAAGTGATTGAATCAGAAACGTCCGACAGCATGAGCGGAGGAAAAGCCATGTACTGCGAAAACTGCTGCATCCTGTTTGCAGAGAACCGTTGTCCCGTCTGTGGAAACAAAAAGGTGCGCATACCTGAGCCTGACGATTATTGCTTTCTCACTGAAAAAGAAATGATCTGGGCCGGCATGCTGGAAGATGTTCTGAAGCAGAACGGTATCCCTTTCTTCACCAAGCAAATGCTCGGGGCAGGCCTTGCTCTTAAGATTGGCCCGATGTCTGAACGCTGCAGGTTCTATGTTCCTTATTCTCACTTTCAGGAAGCGGACGAATTAGTAGAAGCGCTGTTCGCACCTGTACAGGAAGAAGGGAAGGAAACGGATCCTGAAGAATAAGCAAGGTTGATTCAAGATTTAATCAAAAAAGCTGGCACTCAAATGCCAGTTTTTTGATGTTCAGATTGTTAATTGTGTTCAGGTCATGTACTCGCCACTGTATGTAACCAGAACAGCATTCGCAACGCCCTCCATAGCACACAGCGCATGCATGAAATCAGTGTTTTCCTGCTTGAGCCGTACGTCCACCGTCACTTCGGTGCCTTCCTTGCTCACACGCTTGGATTTGATACGGCAGCGCTTCACGTGTTCACGGACTAGCGTCATAGCCTTGTCTTCTGCTTCCTGTCCGTTCACATTCAGGATCAGGATATACGGCACCCCGTTCTGGCGGCCACGCATCAGGAGCACAACCACTATGCCAATTGAAAGAGAACCAACCGCTGCTACGCCTGCCATACCTGCACCAGTAGCAATACCAGCAGCGACAGCCCAGAACATGAACCCGATATCCAGCGGCTCCTTAATGGATGTACGGAAACGGATAATGCTCAGTGCACCAACCATGCCGAGCGTAAGCACCACATTACTGGTCACGACACACAGAATCAGCGCGCTGACCATGCATACCGCAACAAGCGTCACACCGTAAGTCATTGTATACATGACACCCTGAAAGGTCGCACGGTACAGTGCAGCGATGAACAGCCCCAGCAATGCTGCCGTCAAAAGCACAAGCAATGTGTCCGGCAGTGAAAATGCCGCAGCCTTTTCAAAGAAGCTGACAGAAAACAGTTGGTTAAGTACATTATTCATAGCAACACCTCAATCATAGGAATGGCATGCCTCGAATTTTGAAAAGCTCATTGGCCGTGCACCGCAGCAGGTAATGCTACGGATCACATCAGGCAGATACTGATCGAATTTGACTTCCAGAAGCATGAAATCATCGCCCTGTGTACGCGGGCGTGGCTGGTCAGGCGCTAGGAAGTCCGTATTATATAAGCCTGTCCGGATATTGGAATCCAGTGTAACGCGCACATTGCCCGGCGCATAGATATACGCTTCACGCGTGTAATGTACCTGCACGCTGGGCTGCAGCATTTCAGTACGCATGCGCAGAAACAATTCTCTGAGCAGCCGGCGATCATCACCCGCCATCCAGCTGATATTGCCGGACATCAGGCGCTCCACCTCGTCACGCGTCAATGAGCATCCTACTTTATCACACAGTGAGCCGACCTTGCTCTTGCGCTCCAAACGAAAGAATTCCCGGTTTTCATTATAATAACGGATCCGATATTTGTCGCGGGCTGGCATTCCGACCTGCTTCTGCATCAGTGCGCGCAATGTCGGAGTATCAAAATAGATGCTGTGAATATCATAAGTGCCGTCAGGACGGGCATTCGGATCCCGCTGCAGCACCGCCTGAAGACGGCTGCGCAAAGCCGGTACCTCTGTCGCGCTGACGCGTCCTTTGATCTCATGCCGCATCTTTTATACTTCCTCCGTCGGCGATATTATACTACGATACAGGAGCTACTGCAATCAGAGCCGGCCATTATTCGCCCAGCGGCGCCTTAAGCGGCTTGCCTGCGCGGCGTGGATAACGCGCATCGGTTACAGTCTGTTTCAGATATGCCTGAACATAGTGTTCACGGTTCTCGATGGGAAGCCGCAGCAGAATATCCTCCGCGCTCCCCAGGATAGCAGCCGCAGCGCATCCGGCCTTTTTCTCGTCAAACAATCCGGGACCTTTCCAGCACAGGGCATACCCGCCTATCCTCACAAACGGCAGTAAATACTCGCAAAGTACATTCATTGGCGCCACTGCACGGGCCACCGCAATATCCATTGTCTCGCGCAGTCTGGAACGTGCAGCTTCCTCTGCACGTCCATGGATTACGGTTACGTTCTTCAGTTCAAGCTTATCCGCTACCGCCTGCAGAAAATCACAGCGTTTTCGCTGCGCATCCAGCAACGTTACATTCATATCCGGACGTGCAATGGCAAGCGGCATCCCCGGAAAGCCCGCGCCGCTACCGACATCGATCAGTCTCGCGCCATCGAGGAACCATTTTTTCTGCATAAGCGGAAGCAGGGAATCAGCATAATGACGCAGAGCCATTTCTTCTTCCGGCACATTGGTCAGATCCATGTGCCTGTTCCATTCAAGCAGCATGGCATGATATGCCGCCAACTGCTCTTCGGATGCCGCGTCCAAAACTATTTTTCCGGTAGCAAGAAGCGATTTCAGTTCTTCTGTCACAGCTGGCCCTCCGTTCGGATACGCAGCACCTGCAGCATCGTTTTTTCCAAGGCGCCTTCCTGAGGAAGACGTCCGCTTTTAACAAGATATTCCGTCTCCATGCATGCGTCCGACATCATCTGGAGCTGTTCTGCGGTATATCGCGTCACCTGTCCGCTAAGCTGACGCACTGCAAAAGGCGGGGCACCGATTTTCGAGGCTATTGCGTCCGGCGACAGGCCTTCCTCACGCAGCAGTTTAATCGCAAGCATGCGGCGGCATTCGTTCTGCAGCAATGCCAGCAAATACAGCGGCTCCTCACCATCCCGCTGCAATGCAGCTGACAGTGTGAAAGCCGTCTTGCCATCTCCGCGCGTCAGTGCGCCGGTCAGGTCGTACACGCGGTAAGCTGTGGATTTTGTGCATACCGCATCAATGTCCTCCGGCAGGATCTCACTGCGGTCCCCGGCATATGCTGCCAGCTTTTGCAGTTCGCCGGACAATGTGTAAAGTTCTGTTCCGACAGTAAAAGTCAGTTTCTGGCAAGTGGAAGCTGATACCTGCTTATCAAGTTTTTTCAGTGTCTGCGCGATCCAGCGTATCAGTTCGCGGTCATCCAGCGCGTTGAATTGTACGATCTCAGCACATTTTTTCAGCGCAGTATACAGTTTCTTGCGTCCGTCTGCCTTGTCATTGACATAAAAAACGATACAGGCGGTATCCGGAGGGTTCTGCAAGTATTCAGCCAGAGCAGCAGCACTGCGCGATTCATCATAGCCCTTTGCACGCCCCTGCAGCATGCCGCTCTCGCGTACAATCACCAGCCGCCGTTCCGACATGAACGGAAGCGTTTCGGACGCAGCAATCAGGGTATCTGCGTCAGGATCAGTCAGGCGCGTTTCATTAATGTCTTCCAGCCCTTCGGGCAGCAGCCGCTTACGCAGCGTTTCCAGCGCTGAGCGTTTAATATACTCCTCCGGCCCTTCAAGCACATAGCAGGAAGCTATAACGCCTTTGGCGACATTTTCAAAAAAGGTTCGCCGTTCCATTCTCTTCTCCCGTAAACAATACGTTACAGTAAATCAGAATTCCACTGTCAGACCGCTATAGGCGATCTGTACTTCAGGATAACACTTTTGTGCTTCAGCAAGCAGTACTTCCCGGTCAATCCCGGGTGTAAAATGTGTGACCACCAGACGCGTCGTGCCTGCCTGTGCGGCGACTTCAGCCGCAAGATACGCACTGAGATGCGGCTTGTTCTCCGCCCACAGTGAGACAGGGAAACAACCGTCAGCCAGCATCAGACTGCAACCGCTCACAAACTCTCGAAGCGCGTCACAAGTGTTTGTGTCACCGGTATAGCAGAATACGCTATCCTGGGATTCGACTCGCACAGCACGGCAAGGTACAGGATGCCGCACCGGCAGTACTGACAGTTTCAGATCTCCAATTATATTCAGTGTATCAATATTATGGACATCATAACTGCTCTCAAGCAGCGCACGAACAGGCTGCAGGCCTTCCGGCGCATATACCGGCAGTTTCTTTCCCGTGCCTTGCAGTTTATAGATCATTGGCAGCATATCGCTCATATGATCATAATGCAGGTGCGACAGGATGACCGCATCCAGTTTTTCCGGCGGCATGATGGCTGTCAGGCGTGCAAGAACACCTGTTCCGCAGTCGATCAGCACACGAGTCGCTCCATTTTCCAGCAGATAACCGCTGCAAGCGCCACCCGGCTCCGGATACGGTCCGTTACAACCGAGAACTGTCAGTTTCATCCTTTTTTTCCTCTCTCAGCAATAGTCGCAGTGATACTATACAAGCAATAATGCACAGCAGTGCAGCCATCGGAGTAATCTCCGCGCCCCGTGCAGAAAGGATGAGCACTACGCTGTTATACAATGCATGGAGCAGTGTGCTTCCCAATAAACCATGGCGGATAAATACTTTTCCAAGTACAACCCCGATAAGCAGCAACGCAGGGAAAGCCTCCCAGCGAAAATGCACCGCGGCAAAAATGAACGCCGCCAGCCATAGTCCAGCTTTGGGAAGGTATCTGCGCAGAGCGCTCTGAATCAGGGCGCGAAACATGAGCTCTTCACACAATGCGGGAAGAATAGCAATCGCAAGCAATGCTGCTATCCACTGTCCTATGTTCTGTGGTACTGGCAGTGGATCTGCTTTACCGGTGTACCCTGTAGTCTGTTGCAGCCACATTGCCCAGAACATGGCAATGATTGATGCCGTAGCTGCTCCACCCACAGCCAGCAGCGTGCTCAACCCTACTGTCTCTTTATTCAGCGGGCTAATCGACTGGCCGAACTCCTGCCAGCGTGACTCACGGCCTTGCAGAAGAAGCAGTGCAGGCAGAGCGAAGATAAGCATCTGCTGGGCTGCATTCAACACATAGAGCATAAGCAGTGTCGATCCGCCGTGCGCAACCAATGTCTGCGCTGCCACTGAGCCGCCCAACCAACCTAGTGTTGCACACAGCACTGCACAGATCCAGCAGACGGCCAGCCGTCTTTTAGATGATTTCATACACATCCCCGATGCGGTCGCGCCAGGCCAGGTCGATGCGGATATCACGCCCGACCGTCAAGCCGTGTGCCTGCATGGCTTCCGTTACTGAACGCATTGCCAGTTCCGGTGTATTGTTCTCATGGCTGAGATGCCCCAGGATCACATGATGCGTTCCCTGCTGATACAGCTGCCAGAGCGCCTCACCGCAGGCTTCATTGCTCAAATGTCCATGCCGCCCGAGTATACGGGTCTTCAGGGCCGAAGAATAATGTTCATTGGCACGAAGCATACCTATATCATGATTGCTTTCCAGCAACAGTATTTCCACGCCGGACAGCGTTTCCAACGTCTTTTTTGTGAATATCCCGATATCAGTCGCAGTAGCTACACTGTGCCCGCCATAATCGACACGGTATCCGACCGGCTCGGCCGCATCATGAGAGACAGAATAAGGCAGTATGCTCAAATCCTTGATATAAAAGCTTTCACCCGTCTCAAAGGTACGATGCAGCTGAGGGGCAATCGCACCCACCTGCTTCTCCATTGCTGCCCATGTCCCTGAATTGGCATAAATAGGCACATGATATTTTCGGCTAAGAATGCCCGCGCCCTTGATATGGTCACTATGTTCATGGGTTATAAGGATAGCGTCAAGTGTCTCAGGAAGAATACCGATCGCATTCAGTGCCTCGCTGACGGTACGACCGCTCAACCCCGCATCGATCAGAATACGGGTATTTCCTGCACCGACAAAGATCGTATTGCCACTCGAACCGGAATAAAGAGGACAAAAAGTTAAATGCATAACTGCCTTCCTTTATAAGAATACATCTGTATTATACCCTTCCCTCACAGCGTATAGCAACCGCAAATCGCAAAAAAACAAGCCCGGCCATTATAGCCGGGCATTGCTGGAAATCGCTTAAGCCTGCTCAGAAGGAGCACCAACGGGGCACACGCCTTCGCAAGCGCCGCAGGAGATGCACTTTTCAGGATCGATTTCGTACTTGCCATCACCTTCGGTGATCGCGCCAACGGGGCATTCACCCTCGCAAGCACCGCACATGATGCATTCTTCACTGATCTTATATGCCATTATTCCGACCTCCGATTTCGTCGAGTATTATGAAAGCGCTTCGCTTTCGTCTGTATCCTATCATGTTCAATGTCAAAATGTCAATACAATCTCGTGCTCTTTTCGTGTTCTTGCTTTCTTTTAGTTCAGCCGGTAATAGAACGTTGTGGATTTCAGCTCACCTTCAAAGTGTGAAAACAGTTCACTGACAGTCACAAGCTCGTAACCTCGAGCTTTCAGTTCGGGCAGCACGATACGCATTGCTTCCAGCGTTTCCGGATAAGTATCATGGCAAAGGATAACATCCCCGTCCTTTACATTTTCAAGAATCTGCTGCATTATCTTTTCCGCGTCCCGCGATTCCCAGTCTTTGCTGTCAAGTGACCACTTGACGATGAGCAGATCCAGCCGCCTGCAGGCGACATAAGTACCTGCGCTTACTTTTCCCCACGGTGGCCGCAGCCAGCGGATATGTTCGCCTGTCAGTTCCTCTATCTGATTAATGCATTTATCCAAGTCAGAATAGATTTTATACTCAGAAAGTTCATTCAGGGGCCTATGCGCCAACGTGTGCGTACCGACCTCACAGCCGCTGTCAACAACGATCTGCGGCATTTCAGGCATCATTTCTACATACTGACCAATCATAAAAAAGGTAGCTCTGCAGTCATTTTCTGCCAGCAGTTCCAGCATCTCCTTTGTATACTCTGAAGGACCATCGTCAAATGTCAGGGCAATCATGGGCGGACGTTCCTCTGCCGCTGCTGCAGCAAGGAGCAACACTAACATGATCATACAAAAGAAAACTCGTTTCATCTTATTTCCTCTCGGCAAACACATACATACCAATGGCTGCTGCCACGGATAGGTTCAGAGAATCGATCTCGTCACTATGCGGGATGCGTACAGCTTGTCCCATATGTGCGAACTCCGGTGGCAACCCGCTGCCTTCGTTTCCCATAATCAATGAAAAGGGTGTGCGCGGTTCCGCAGATGCCTCGTCCAAAGGCATCGATGCGTCCAGCATGAACGGATACAGCGCGTGGTGCGGGAACTCCTCACGATATGCTTCAAAATTATCATAATAACGTACATTCAAGCCGAAAATCGCGCCCATGCTTGCCCGTACCACATGCGGGTCGAAAGCATCTGCTGCAGGACGGATCAGCGCAATATCCCGATATCCGAACCCGAGAGCCGTGCGAAGCATGGTGCCCAGGTTGCCCTTGTCGCCAGGATGATGCAGAACCAGATGATTGCCGTCTGAAAGCTTGCTCTCGAACTTGTCAAACACAACCGCAGCAAAGCAGTTCTCCTTGCCGGATACACGGGCAAGCGCTTTGTCAGCCTGTTCTTCACGCACCTGACGTCTGTTGCACAGTACGCGAAGCGCAGCCAATCCTTCACTGTTTTCTGCTTTGGAAGAGACCAGAAGCCGTCTGGCGAGCTCCGGGCGTTTCTTCATCAGTTCGGATGCCGGAAACAACCCCAGCGCATAACTGTAGGGCAGATCACGGGAATAAGCCTGCAATGCGGGCATTATTTACGCCTCCTCCTGCATAAGAGATATAACGATAGGCTTAAGTTCGGCTAAGCCGGAAATACAATAGTCAATGGGCATATCGGCCGGGATTCCGCTTCCCCGTCTGTCAAATAAACAAGTGCGCAGACCGCTACCGATACCGCCGCGCATATCGCTGGTCAGGCTGTCACCGACCATCAGAATTTCATGAGGCAGAACTGGGAACCTATATCCCGGTACCGGCTGTGCATTCAGGCGCGCAACACTACGGGTGAAGAAATCGGGAGACGGTTTCTGTACGCCAATATCCTCAGAAATAAACAGCATGTGAAAGCGATCCAGCCAGCCTGCCCTTTGAAGGCGTCCTTTCTGTTCCTCATATATCCCATTGCTTGCCGCGCAGAGCAGACACCTCGGCGCCAGCCAGTTCACGATTTCCCCCGCACCTTCTACAGGGATCGCGCTGAGCGGCAATTGTGAAAGAAAGAATTCTTCAAACGCTCGTGCATCACAGGATATGCCAAGCTCCGCAAAGATCGTCTGCCATCTCACATCGATCAGGTCGCTGCGCTGCATCTCCCCGCGCTCGATCTTCTTCCACAATACATCACTGACACGGTCAAACACATCATACATATACGGCTGATATGCGGGCAGATTAAAACGGCGGAAGCCTTCTTCCATCGTTGCGCGTGCAAAAGCCTCGAAATCCAGCAACGTATCATCAATGTCGAGAAATACTGCTTTGATCACGCCAGCTTCTCCTTGTTCAGCAGCATTTGAAGAAGACGTATGGCCGCTGCCTTGCCGGTTTCTCCGACTTCATTCACCGGTCCGACACAGGATGGACAGCCATGCTCACAGGTACAGTCCTGAGCAATCTGAAGTGCATGCAGAAGCAGCGTATCACGCATGCGGAAAGCCTTCTCCGCAAGCCCAACGCCTCCGGGACAACTATCATGCAGAATCAGGGTCGGCATCTGAGTAAACGGGCACTTCACCTGATAGCTGACCACGAGGTCGCGCGTTGAACACATCAGGTAAAGAGGCGCTACGATACGTAGCAGATTAGCAACTCCCAGCATTCCGTTTTGCAGTGTGTCCTTATCAAACAAATTCGCACACTCTTCAGGAAGCGTCCACCATACGGCAGTAGTATGCATCTCGCTTTCTGGCAGCATTACTGGTCCGAAGCCCAGATTTTCACCGGTGTCAAATTTCATCTTCTTGAAAATTTTTGTAATAGCGATCACGCGCACTTCGCCCCAAGCAGCACCTGGTGCTTCTTCCGAAATATCAAGAAGGCTCAGGCTGACATTTAGGTCAGCATCTGTATAGTAATCTACCTCGACCCGGCGTACGAAAGCCTTGCATGCATCCCAGTCCAGTTTTTCCACCTGGTACTGCACACCTTCATGCAGATAGATCGCATTCTCATGCAACAGCATAGGTACTGTAAATCGGTCCATTTCACCGATAACCCGCACATGGGCAGGATCAGTAATATCGTTGATAAGGAAGTTTTCGGTCATTGCCGTACGCAGGCTGATCTCCGAAGCCGGAAATTCCTCCGCCTGCCAGTGCCAGGTATCCCCCACATGGCGTATAATCTCCGCCTCCTGCAGGTATTCACACATTTCTTCCGCTCCGGGTGCTCCACCCAGTGTTTCCCCATCACGGAACGGCAGTTCATACGCCGCGCACTTGAAATGATTCAGCAGCACATAGAGATTATTGGGATTCAGCAGCGCATTCTCGGGCGACTGGCTGAAAAAGTACTGAGGATGCGTAACTATGTACTGGTCAATGGCTGCACTGGATGCGACCATCACCGTCAGGCTGGTGCCGCGACGGCGACCGGCGCGTCCTGCTTCCTGCCAGGTACTTGCAATTGTACCCGGGTATCCGCATAGTACACATGCCGTCAAGGAGCCGATATCAATTCCAAGTTCCAGTGCATTCGTGGAGATAACAGTGGAAATCGTGCCCGCGCGCAGGCCCTGCTCAATCTCACGCCTTTCGCTTGGGAGATATCCGCCGCGGTAGCCTCGCACACGGCCACTGTTGCCGACAGGATCCCTGGCCAGGTCTTTCAGACGCTTGGTCAGGACTTCAACCTGTACACGGCTTTTGGCAAACACGATCGTGGAGATGTCATTGAGCAGAAGCGTCTTTGCAACGTGCATCGTCTCATTGAGCACACTGCGGCGTATACCAAGCTGTTCATTGATCACAGGAGGATTATAGAATACAACATGTCGTTCGCCCATTGGCGCACCATTGTCATCGACTACCGTCACCGAACGCCCTATCAGTGTTTCAGCCAGCTCCTTTGGGTTTGCGATCGTTGCGCTGCACAGGATGAACTGCGGGTGGCTGCCATAAAACTCGCACAGACGCATCAGACGCCTCAGCACATTCGCGAGATTGCTTCCAAACACTCCGCGATAGCTGTGAATCTCATCAATAATAATGTAGCGCAGGTTTTCGAACAGTTTGACCCACTGTGTATGATGCGGCAGAATACCGCTGTGCAGCATATCTGGATTGGTGACTACCACATGCCCCGCCTGGCGTATCGCGCGGCGCGCTGCAGCCGGGGTGTCACCATCGTAAGTATAAGTCTTGATATCAACCCCAAGAAGCTGAATCAGTTCATACAGTTCACTGACCTGGTCCGCTGACAGCGCCTTGGTGGGAAAAAGGTACAACGCGCGCGCATTCGGGTCACGCAAGATGGCCGAAAGCACCGGCAGATTATAGCACAGCGTCTTGCCTGAAGCCGTAGGCGTCACAATCGTGACATCCTCGCCTCGAGCAGAGGCTTCGACGGCTTGTGCCTGGTGTGTATACAGCTGATGAATACCGCGCTTTTCGAGCATGGACGGCAAACGATCGTCCAGGCATTCAGGCCATGGTGCATAGCGGGCCGGACGCGCGGGATCGGTATGCCAGTGCGTAACGCATGACATAAAGCTCTCGTCGCGCCGCAGTACGCCCAGCAATTGATCAATATTCATGGCTTATTCCTTTCCAATCAGTTTCATAAAGGCTGCTTCATCCAGCACGGGAATACCCAGCTGCTGTGCCTTATCCAGCTTGCTGCCTGCGTTTTCTCCCGCCAGTACATATGCGGTCTTCTTACTGACACTACCCGCAGCCGTGCCTCCCATCGCACGAATCAGGTCCTCTGCTTCATTTCGGGACAGGGATGGCAGAGTTCCCGTCACTACCACAGTCAGTCCGCGCAGCGGCTGAGGCGCATCTTCTGCCGGCTGTACCTTCTCCGCAGGAGTTACACCGGCTGTAAGCAGGCGCTCGATCATACGCTGATTCTCCGCAAAGCTGAAGAACTCCACAGCGCTTTGAGCTACGATCTCCCCGACATCCGGCACGCCGGTCAATGCTTCGACATCTGCTTCCATGACAGCTTTCAGTGTCCCGAAGTGTCCGGCGATATCACGGGCAGTGCCGCGCCCTATATTTGGAATTCCGATGGCGAACAGGAATTCATCCAGTGCGCAGTGGCGGCTTTTTTCAAGCGCTTCAAGTAAGTTGTCCGCACGTTTTTCCTGGAATCCTTCCAGATTCAGCAGCTGTTCCCGGGTCAGATGATACAAATCAGCCGGATCTCGGACGCCGCACAGATCATACAGCATTCCGGCAGTCTTTTCAGAGAAAGAAGTAATATTCATAGCATCGCGCGAAGCAAAGTGAGCAAGCCTTGCCACTGCCTGCGGACGGCAGGACTGGCGGTTGACACAGTACAGATTAGCACCGCGTTCGATCAGTGGTTCACCGCAGGAAGGACAGACAGTCGGCTTTTCAATCGTTTCGCCCTGCACACCGTCCTCGACGCGCCCTGTGATCTCCGGAATCACGTCATTCGAGCGGCGGATCCATACTGTACAGCCCAATGTCAGGCGCTTGCGCAGGATATCACCATAGTTGTTCAGCGTAGCCTTGCGCACCGTTACGCCGGCGAAGTCCACTGCGGACACATGCCCCAGCGGAGTCAGTTTCCCTGTGCGTCCAAGCTCCCAAGTAACGCGTTCCAGTGTCGTGGTATTCTCTTCAGCAGCAAACTTATATGCCACTTCCCAGCGCGGGAATTTGTCAGTAAACCCGAACGCCGTACGTGTACCCTCGTCTTGGATTTTGATCACTGCACCATCGATTAGAAAGTCCAGTTCCTCACGACCGGCACCGATCTCACGCACGAAATTGATGACCTCATCCGCTGTTTTTGCCGTACGGAAATACGGGCTAACAGGGAAGCCCTGACTTCTTAGGAATTCGATCATTCCCGTCTGATCGTGATAAGGTGGATTTTCTATGGTGCCAATCTCATAGAAGAAAGCGCTCAGATGCCGTTCTGCGGTCACCTTGGGATCCAAGTTACGCAGGGCGCCAGCAGCGCCGTTGCGTGCATTCTTCAGCGGCACTGCAGCTTTTTCATTATACTTTTTGAGTGCGGACAGGCGCATGATGCACTCGCCGTGTACTTCGATACGTCCTTGCCACGGAATGGTCAATGGGATGTCTCGGATAGTACGCGCTTGTGGCAGGATTGCTTCACCCACTTCGCCGTCACCGCGTGTTGCAGCCTGTACGAGCACACCGTTTTCATAAGTCAGATTCACGGTCAGACCGTCGAACTTGTATTCAATACCGAACACAAGCGGCGGCAGTCCGTTCTCCTGTGCGCGCAGGCGCTCCGCTCGCTCAATCCAGTCACGCAATGCATCTTCGCTCTGTACCTTGTCCATGCTCCACAGCCGTGTAATATGACGGTGTTTCTGAAACTCCGGCAGCACGGCACCACCGACGCGATGTGTAGGCGAATCCGGCAGTATGGTACCTGTCTCCTTCTCCAGGGCCAGCAGTTCATCATACAGCCGGTCATACTGTACGTCAGCCATAATTGGCTCGTCCAGTGTATAATACGCGCGCGCAGCACGGTTCAGAAGCTCGTTCAATTCGCGCATGCGTGAAAGCTTGTCCTGCACGGTTTATTCCTCCAGTTTGATGATCGGTGCGATGGCCAGAGCAAATGTCTTTTCTCCAAACACAGGAAACAGGATACTGATGCGTGCGTCGTCGCCGCTGCCACTGACTATGGTTACCACGCCCTTGCCGAATTTGCGGTGCATGACGTGGTCGCCTTTTTTAAACAACTGAACACTGATATTTCGCGCCTGTGAAGGCACAAATCCGCGCTGCACGCCGGGAATCTCATCAGGAGACCTGAACACCGGCCGCGGAGCAGGCGTCCGCCGCTGCAGCTGAGGCCTTTCCATCACATCTCCGCGCGTTTTGAAGCTAGACCCACCATAGCTTCCCCAGCCGCTCTGCGTCTGCATTGGGTATGTGCCGGAAGGTTGGCCTGCTCCGGTCCGTTCCTCACGGATCAGGCGTTTGGGGATCTCCTGCAGGAAACAGGAAGGCGGGTTGAACTGCATATTATTGAACAGGAACCTGCGGCGTGCAAAGGACAGATACAGCCGGTAGCGTGCGCGAGTTACGCCTACATAGCACAGCCGCCGTTCCTCTTCCAGTCGGTTCTCTTCCATGACAGCACGTGCGGAAGGGAAGACGCCTTCCTCCATGCCGGCCATGAAAACAGCGTCATACTCCAGTCCTTTTGCAGAATGCAGGGTCATCATCGTTACATAATCAGGCACACTCTCCTGATTGTCGAGGTCGGTCACCAGTGCGACATTCTCCAGGAACGCTGCCAGTGTCTTATCTTCGCTATTCTGTTCAAACTCTGTCGCGGCGCTCAAAAATTCACGGATGTTCTCCACGCGTGTCTGGTTTTCATCATCCGGGCCGTCCTTCTCATACTGGGCGATCAGCCCACAGTCATCAATCACTTTCTGCACGAGTTCAGACAGCGGCAGAGTCTCCTTCGCCATGAGCAGTGTGGCCATAAGTGAAGCAAATGCCTGCACACTCTTACGTGCACGGGAGCCAAGAGACTCAGGAGGCGCCGCAACAGCAGCATACAGTGATACTACTGATTCTTGGGCATACTGTTGGAGCAACTCGACAGTGCTGTCCCCAATTGCCCTCTTTGGCACATTGATGATCCGCAGCAGCGACACTTCGTCAGCAGGGTTTTCGAGTAAACGCAGATAGGCAAGCACATCCCTTACTTCTCTGCGGTCATAGAAGCGTGTGCCGCCATAAACCCGGTAAGCGATACCAGCGCGCATCATCGTTTCTTCAAGAACACGGGATAAAGCATGTATGCGGTAAAGAACAGCGATGTGCCCCCAGGGCGTACCCTGCCGTTCCAACGTACGGATCTGTGAGGCGATCCACGAGGCTTCTTCGCGTTCATCTGCAGCAGAACATACGACGATCTTCTCACCGTCAGGGCTTTCTGTCCACAGCTCCTTTTCTTTGCGCCCCTCATTATGAGCAATGATCTGGTTTGCAGTATTCAGTATGTTCGCAGTAGAGCGGTAATTTTGCTCCAGCTTGATCGTCACCGCATCCGGAAAATCCTTTTCAAAATCCAGGATGTTACGAATATCCGCGCCGCGCCAGCCATAGATCGACTGGTCATCGTCACCCACAACACACAGATTCCGGCTCTCCTGCGTCAGCAGGCGAACAAGCTGATACTGCGCATAGTTGGTATCCTGGTACTCATCCACGTGCACATATTCAAAGCGCTGCTGGTAATACTGCAGCACAGGCGGATGATCGAGAAACAGCTGGATTGTCTTCATCAGCAGGTCATCGAAGTCCAGTGCATTTGCTGTCTTCAGACGTTGCTCATAGCGCGTCATAAGATCATGTATCTTCTGCGAGCGATAATCACCGTGTCCAGTCTGCAACCACTCATCCGGGGTAAGCAGCCGGTTCTTCGCGTCTGAGAATGCTTCCGATATTGTCCTGACAGGCAAATATTTTTCGTCAATATCCAATTCCTTCAGCAGATTTTTGATAACCCGCTGCTGATCATCTTCATCATAGATCGTAAATCCGCGAGCATATCCCAGTTTCTCGATATCCCGCCGGAGAATACGGCAGCAAACGCTATGGAACGTGCCAATCCATGCGTCTTCCGCCGATGCACCAACCAGTTGCTCAATACGCTCACGCATCTCCCGGGCAGCCTTATTGGTAAAGGTCAGTGCCAGTATATGCCATGCAGGTACGCCGTGCGCCATCAGGTTTGCGACGCGATAGGTCAGCGTACGTGTTTTTCCACTGCCCGCGCCTGCAAGGATCAGCACCGGCCCCGTCAGCTGTTCGGCTGCTTTACGTTGCATGGGATTGAGTTTGTCCAGATTCATATCCTTTTCCTTTGCTTCGTTTGTTCCTATGAATTCTATCATACACACCCCTAACTGGCAAGTAGCACGCTGCTTTGTAAAGCCTCATTTTCAGGCATTGCCACAGGGAATGCAATGTGCTATAATAACACAACAAATCAGGAAGGGAGGCGCACCCATGCGTGGGAAAAAAGTATTGCTCAGCGTAACGGGAACCGTTCAGGATGTTGGAATGGAAGACATTCCGGACCAGATCCGTCTTTTCACCACAGGCGAACTGAGCGGAAGCAAGGAACAGAACCGCTGGCGTCTCCGTTATACCGAAACGCAGCCGGAATCGACTGCCTCTGACCTGGTCACATTTACCATGGAAAACGGTGCTGTGACCATGCAGCGGGAAGGTGAAACCAACACTAGCATGATCTTCCGTCAAGGCAATCGCTATGAGGGTAGTTATGTCACCCCATACGGCGAACTTGCAATGGGCGTATATCCCACACATGTACGCTATAACGTGGAAGATGCCCGTGGTGAAGTAGTCCTTAAATATCAGCTGGATATCCAGGGGCAGTTCTCTTCCGTACGCGAGATGCGTATCCGGTTTGCCCCCAGCCGCCGTGCATGAGCACACTGGATACTTTCCGCACAGAATTGCGCGCGCTTGTCGGTCCTCGTGCTTTCCTGCACCGTGACCGCACGGGCCGCGCGCTTTTTGTCTGCAGTATAAAACATCCTGCAGGCACAGATGATGCTGTATGTGAAAAACTGCAGACAGCAGGATACCTGGTCAGCAAAGAAAAAGATCTATGGTATATCGACTTAAGTTCCGAATATCAGATCCGTTGGATGCATTCACTGCTCCCGGTATCCCTGCCCGAAGAAGTGCATTTGCGCAGTCTTTGCCGCAGCCTGCTTTCAAAAGGGAAGATTCCGTTTGAGCTCCAACCCTGGGCGTTCATACGTCAGGCACTTCTTTTAGCAGACGAAGGCGCCTGGAAACAGCTCTATCAATCGCTGTCTGCCGAGCTCGCCCTTCTCAAACGCAATAATGCACCGCTGCCCTGCAGCGCTGTATTTGTTATAGCAAACGATTATGCCGCATGGAAGGAGAAATCATTATGCTGATCATGCATCACGGACACAGTGAATTTTTGATGGAAAGCGCTGACGGTTACCGTATCCTGACCGACCCCTTTGATGACCATGTAGGCTATCCCATGCACACGGTCGACTGCGATGCAGTGACTGTCACGCACGGTCATGGTGACCACAGTTATGTGCAGAAAGCACAGGGAGCCCAGGTGATCGTAGATCATGCGGGCACTATTCATCTGACTCCGGAAATCACTGTCACCGGTATCCCTTGCTGGCACGATGATCAGCAGGGGAAGCTTCGCGGTCAGAACCTTATCTTCATTTATGAAATTGATGGCCTTCGCATTGCGCACTTCGGCGACCTAGGTGCTTGGGACGAAGAGCTTGCTGCGCGTCTTGAAGGCATCGATATTCTCATGATCCCTGTCGGCGGCTTCTTTACAATCAACGCCGCCAGTGCCGCACGCCTGATCGAGCGTATCAAGCCGCGTATGGTTCTGCCCATGCACTATAAGACCGATGCAAACGCTTCCTGGCCGATTGCTCCCCTCGATGACTGCCTGGCTGCGCTTGGCGCTCAGGATGCACCGCGTATGCCGCTGCTGCGCGTGACCAAAGAAGACCTGAGCGAACAGCCACGCATAGCCATACTGACTGATCGCGCATGAAAACAGGCCTCGTTCTTGAGGGCGGTGCAATGCGCGGAATGTTCACATGCGGCGTGCTTGATGTGCTGATGGAGCATGGCATCGATTTCGACGGTGCTGCCGGTGTATCTGCCGGAGCAGTCTTCGGTTGTAATTTCAAGTCGCGCCAGATAGGACGTCCCATCCGCTACAATAAAAAGTACTGCAACGATCCACGCTACTGCAGCTTGCGGTCGCTTATCGCCACCGGCGACCTGTACGGAGCGGACTTCTGTTATCGTGAACTCCCAGACGAACTGGATCCTTTCGACCGCAAGGCGTTTTCCAATAATCCCCTGCCCTTTTATATCACAGCTACAGATACACAAACCGGAAAAGCTGTTTATCATCTCTGCAGCGACGGCGGTGAGGAAGATCTCAAATGGATGCGCGCATCCGCTTCCATGCCCATCGTTTCACGTCCCGTTCAGGTGGATGGCCACATGCTGCTTGATGGCGGGATCGCCGACCCCGTTCCTTATCAGTTCATGAGCGGTATTGGTTATAACCGCTTGCTGCTGATTCTGACGCAGCCTAAAGGCTACCGCAAAAAGAAAGGCCTTCCTCTGCCTCTTCTGCGTTTGTTTCTACCCCATGCGCAAGGTGCCGCCAAGGCTATGGCATGCCGGTACAGCATCTATAACCAACAGATGGAAGAAATCGATCGTCTGGAGCAGGAAAAATCCGTCTTCGTAATACGTCCACTGCAAGCCCTGGGAATCAGTCGCACCGAAAAGGATCCCGAAGAGCTGGAACGCGTGTACCAGCTGGGACGTGCAGAAGCTCTTCGACTTCTTACATCTCTGCAATTATTCCTGTATAAGGGCAACTGATCTATTTTTCTGCACATAACAGGCGCGGGAGAAAATCTCCCGCGCCTGTTAGTTATTCTGTTTTCTTAGCCGTTCTCTTCTCCGATTTCAGTCAGATCCAAAGTGTACTCAACGCCGTTGAAAACCAGCGTTTCGGGTGCCGGAGTATCAATCGGCCCTTTGGGTGCATCGAGTAATTCTTCTTCAGAATTAGCAGCAAAGAATTCCTCCCAGCTGACCACGCCATAAGCAGCAGGATCAAAAGTTCCTACAACGCTGGTGCCATAATCGCCTGCAGAAGCATTGAACTCGATCTCCAGCTTATTCTTCATACCGGCAGCATCAATCACCAGCAGGCATACTTTGCCCTTTGCACTGACAAGGCGTCCCTGATCATCAAGCTGAACATCCACAGCAGTCTCATCCAGTTCCAGTTCACGCATCAAATGAACAATCTGATCAGTCACCGTCCAACCGCTGTATGGCTGAGTGTTCCAGAACGCTTCATAGTCATACAGCAGCATTGTGCTGCCGTCGGCCCGAACACGAATGCCCCAAGCATTGCCATCTGCAACAGCAAGCCCGACATATTGTGCTTCCATTTCCGTCATCATTGTATAATATGCATCCCACAGATCCTCATTGCCGCTCTGCCAGATCAGTTCCAGCTGCTGGTAAGTCAGTGTCTGCCCAGTCTTCTCCTGGTAATACTTCATGAATGTCGCATCCAGGTCATCATAATACGCTTCCTGCTGACCATTCGCTACAATGTATTCTCCCATAGTCGGATAATACGTAATGCTGCCATCAGAAGCTACCAATGCGACACCGCCATTATATTGCTGGGTAAGCGGCAGTTCGATTTCGTTGTACACCTTACTATAGGTTTCCTCAAATCGGGCATACAAGGTCTCATCGACACTTTCACTGCCTTCCGGGCCCCACATCTTTTCAAAGAAGTCGTCACCCATCTCTTCACCATAAAGCTTTGCATACTCCGCAGCAAGGATCGCATCATAATCCTCATAGGTGACTGTGCAGGGAGAAGGATTAGGCACCTGTTCATTGTTGTCATAATCCATATAGAAGAAACGTTTCGCCAACGTTTGGGCAGCCAGGGTTCCTGTTATATTGATCAGCTGTGGCACATCGTCTTTTGCCAGGTTCACATGATACACAGTCCCGTCAGCATTCTTTTCTGCTGTAATTTTTCCGTTCAATGCACCTTCAGTCACGCCAACCACAGCACTGCCGAGATTGATCAGCGTACGGCGCATCGCCGTATCAGACATGATGGACCTGCTGGGCGTCGTGTAAGATAGCGAATAAACATTAGGATTGTACATCGGCTCGATGGAGTAAACCTCAGCATCATTCGCCACGATAGTAAAGCCGCTCTTCAGAATCGACCCGTCATTCATTGGCGTCTGCAAATCAAGCTTCATCAGCGAATTCGTACCATCCTGCATGTAATTGGCATCCATTGTCTTGAAGTGATATCCATTGTAGGAAAAATCCGCATGGGCTTTCAGTGTCACGTTGTCAGTATCAAACAGCAATTTCGTAGCTGTTCCGTAGAGTGTGCTCAGCGCGCCTTCTGCCAGGGCAGTCACCGCAATGGCTACAATCAGAGCAACAGAAAGGATGATTGCTGCGATTCTGTATTTGCTTTTTTTCATAGTCGTGTTTCCTTTCATCTTTGATGCAGAGGTCTCTCCGCACATACTATACCGCTTTCTTGCCTTGAAGAATGTGGTTTACACACGCGGCACATATATTATACGACACAAACGCAACATTTGTTCCCACTTTTTTAAAATTTGTTACAATTGATTAAATAATTTTTGTTAATATTGAATTCATATAGATTTTGTATATTAATAAAATTAAAGGAGGCATCATCATGTTTCAGATCATGGTCGTAGAAGATAACACCAACGCACGGCGGCTGATGGAAACAGTGCTGCATCAGCACGGATATATTCCCATTCCAGCTCATGACGGTGTAGAAGCACTACAGCTGATGGATGAGCATCATATCGACCTTATCGTGCTGGACATCATGATGCCGCGCATGGATGGCTATGAGTTCACGCGGACGCTTCGTGAAAACGGATGCGAAATCCCGATCATTATGGTCACTGCCAAAGAAGCAGCACAGGACAAGCATAAAGGTTTTCTCACAGGTACGGATGATTATATGGTCAAGCCAGTGGATGAGGAAGAACTTATCCTGCGCATCGCCGCTCTGCTGCGCCGTTCCCGTATTGCTGCAGACCGGCAGCTGCAGATTGGCTCCACAAAGCTGAACTTCACTTCTTTATCCATATCTGTAAACGATAAAACTGAATCACTGCCCAAAAAGGAGTTTCTCCTATTATTCAAGCTCTTGTCATCACCTGGGCGTATCTTTACGCGCCGCCAGCTGATGGATGAAGTATGGGATCTGGACAGTGATTCAGACGAACGTACAGTGGACGTGCATATCAACCGTCTGCGTGATCGTTTTCGTGACAGCAATGATTTCGAGATTCAAACCGTACGCGGCCTCGGCTACAAGGCTGTGCTGAAGCAATGAAACGCCGCCTGAAATCTCTTCGCACACGATTGGTCCTGTATGTATTCTGCTGCATGACCGTTTCCAGCTTGGTTACCATGCTTGTCTATTTCCTGATCAGACAGACAGGGTGGGTACGTCCTTTTATTATCTCAAGACTTATGTCACCAATCTGGATGGTGTGTATTTCATCCTTCTTTGGCACACTAGTAGCCGGATGGTTCGGCAAATACTATCTCAGCCCTATCACTCAGATGAGCCAAGCTGCCAAGCTTGTAGCAAAAGGAGACTTTACTGTCCGACTGCCTGAAGAAAGCCAGGATGAAATGAATGAGCTGATTCATTCTTTCAACAGCATGGCCAGTGACCTGGGCAGCATTGAAATGTTCCGTACCGATTTTATCAACAGTTTTTCACATGAATTCAAAACGCCGATCGTATCCATCCGTGGTTTCGCACGTCAGCTTCAGCGCGACGATCTGACTGAGGAACAGCGTCGTGAATATGCTACGATCATCGCAGATGAATCACAGCGTCTGGCTGACCTGGCAACCAACATCCTGATGCTAAGCAAGTTGGATAATCAGCAGATCGTTACGGAAAAAAGTGATTTCCGTCTGGATGAGCAGCTCAGAACCTGTATCCTTCTGATGGAAAAACAATGGAATTGCAAAAACCAGTCCTTAGACATCGAGCTTGATGACGTAAAGTGCCATGCCAATGCGGAAATGCTGTCGCAAGCATGGGTCAATCTCTTGTCTAATGCCATCAAATTCACTCCGCCAGGAGGCACTATCGGCATCTACCTAAAGAAAGAAAGCAATTCTGCGGTCGTAAAAATCAGTGATACAGGCATCGGCATGGGCAAGGACATACAAGCACATATCTTTGAAAAATTCTATCAGGGGGACCCATCACACCATCCTGAAGGCAATGGGCTTGGATTACCTATGGTAAAGCGTATCATCGACCTGAGCGGCGGTACAATTCAAGTCGAAAGTGAAGAAGGTAAAGGAAGTACTTTTACAATTACATTGCCAACATAAACAACCAGCGCAGTAAAAAACACAGCGGAGTCAGTTTGACTTCGCTGTGTTGCATTAATGAACGTAATTGTATTTCAGGATTTTACGACAGCATTTTCATCATTCTGCCCGGAAAGCAATTTGTCCAGCAGCTGAAGCAGTGTGTCCTGTTCTTCCTCCGTCAGCCCCGCACAAAAGAATTCTGCCGCCTGCCTGCGTTCATCCAGCACCTCATTGGCGCGTGCCTTGCCCTTTTCCGTCAGTACGATCAGCGTAGAACGCTTATCTTCTGGATTAGCCCGGCGTTCCAGATAACGATCTGCTTCCAAGCGGTCGATCTGCTCAGACAGTGCAGGTGCGTGGATGCCAACAGCAGCCGCGATTTCCTTCTGCCTGATGCCATTACCTTCTTCATCCAGTT